>Ga0233412_10001027_pt1 | contig 15342 bp, 21 predicted proteins | sample Na_anoxic_4_MG_FD_180667 | JGI IMG/M metagenome (GOLD analysis project Ga0233412, IMG submission 180667) | Seawater microbial communities from Saanich Inlet, British Columbia, Canada - Na_anoxic_4_MG | ecosystem: Environmental > Aquatic > Marine > Inlet | place: Canada: British Columbia...
CCGTCTTTCTACAAACAAACTTTTCAATTAATAATACTGCTCCAGTACTTACAACAGTAGCACCAGAATTAGTACTTAGTCCACCATATTCTGTAATTAATGTATCAGCAATAGCACTTCCAACTCCTGCTTCTGCATCAATGTCTTTATCAAAAGAAGTATTAATATCAGTCTTAACTAAAGTAATTAATTCATCCTTAGCCATAACTGCTATCGTTGCACCACTTTTATTTATAGTATCAACCTTACCAGTGAATACATTATTCTCTTGTCCAGTTGTTTCTCCTCGTTTGACAACCACAGAATGTCCATTAGTTATTGCAACATCACCCAAAACAGAACGTGAAAACTCTAATATCATATCTGGTATCTCATTTCCATAAGTGTCCATAAAAGACCACTTTAAAACCCTACTTGTCACATCAACAGAATTTATCGTGACGTAAGTCTTTATTCTTGCCACTATACTCCCTCAATCATCTTCAATGTATAATTTGCTTTATTACCTGGAATTTCCCAACTCACATCGACTGATGCTATCTTAACACTTAATGTCCCTGTTTGGTCACTTATAAAATCAATACTTGCATCTTGGTCGCCATCTATTAAAGCTATTAAAATATCTATATCAGATTTAACTGCTGCAGTTTCACCAGCATAAACACCATTAAGTGTAATTACTTTTGTAACACCTAACATATCAAATGTTTCAGTAGCATCACTATCAGAACCTGGAAGTGGTAATGGAATTATGTTTGCATCTTTTGTAAAAGAGATGGCACTAACACCATCAAGTTCTACTGCATTAATAGTTGGAACTGCCATTTTATATACCTACCCCATAACTACTTCTACCTTGTAGTTCACGTTTCATTGTATTTGCTATTTGTGAAGATATTTTATTAATTAAAGAACTATCAATTGAACTTGCATCTAATGCACTTATATTAATAGTTATATTTGAAGAACCGCCACCACCAGCTCTACCACCAAATGGACTATTGCCTTTGAAAGCAACAATGTTATCTTCGGGGTTTAAATCTAAAACATCCCCTCTTTTTGTAACAATAACATCATTCTTTGATTTTCTTTTTTCTCTCCCTTTTTTGAAAAAACTTCCAATAGAAGAAAAGGCACTACTTATTTTATCTATCATTGAGGTCACCCAGTTTGGAACACTAATTAAAAAGAAATCTTTTAATTTGTTAAATCCCGTATTTATCCATTGTGGTAATGTTTCTGTGAATAAAGTTTTAATTTTATCCCAAGCTTTAATTATCGCTTCAGGTAATGTAACTGTTAAGAATGTGGTCATTATAGCCATAAAAGTTTCCCAAGCTTTAGGTAATGTTTCCACAAAGAACTTTAATATTGAATCCCACATTTTACCAGCAACTTCTGGTAATGTATCTCTAAAAAATATAATTATACTTTCAAATGCATACCCTGCTGCAAATGGTAAATCTTCTAAAAAGAATTTAACAACTCTTTCTTTCATAACATCTAAAGCTGCAGGTACAGTTTCAGTAAAGAACTCGGGAATTGTAACTATAAAAAAATCAACCATTGTTTGAAATATTGCTGCCCAATCAACCTCTTTAAAGAACTCAACTATTGCCACTGTCCATTCTTCTAATTTTGCACCAACATTAATACCTAAGAATCCGCCAAGTAAACCACCAGCTATTGCACCAAGCCCACCACCTATTCCAGCACCAACTGCTGTTCCTGCACCTGGCACTATTGCAGTTCCTATTGCACCACCTAACTTTGCACCACCAATTCCACCTGCTACCGCACCACCAACTAAACCTACTCCCCCGCCTATCTTTCCACCAGTTGTTTTTAATTTAGCACTTTGGTCTTTATAGAAAGGAATTGCAAATCTTAACATTTTAATAGCTAAAGGTTTTAACCATAAAGCCATAACATCTCCAATTGGTCTTAATAACATTGACATAGAACGATTAAATATTGTCATAGTTTGTTGTAATCGAGGACTTGAATCAACAACTTTTCTCATAAATTGTTTGATTATAACTAAACTTGCAGCTATTCCTGCAATACCTGCAGCAATTTTACCACCACCAACTGCACCTGTGAGTCCCCCAGCACCACCACCATTTGCAGAGCCAGAAAGACCACCTCCTCCGCCAGTGTCTAATACTAATTTTGCTTTAATTGTAGGTTCAACCATTTTATTATCTCATATTCATTTCATTACATTTACTATCTATTTCGTTAATTGTTTGGTCGATTAATAAAAGACCATTGACTTCTTCTATACTCATATCATCATAGTTTTCTGAAGTTTTAAATGCCTTCATAAACGAGTATTTTTCCAATAATACATTTGTTCTTACGTCTGCTTGGTTTCTGTCGATTCCAACGACCCAATGTTTTCCTTCTCTAATTGGTCTGATGATTCTTTTAACTTTTTTTTTAATTCTTCGTCTGGTCCAATCAGTTTTTCTAACACATCAATCAGTTGGTCGTATTCAACAATAGATAACATATCTAACGCACCCTTAATTGGTTTTATTCCCCACGGATGTGCTGCAACACACATTGGTAACAATTCAACCATCATTAAAGATTTCTTAAATCCACTATCTGTTTCTGCACTAATTAATGCTTTATTTCTAATTCCAGCTGTTGGTTTTCTTATTACAACTTCTCCATCTTTTAATTTAACTTTTAATTCTTCCATCTTGGTTATCTCCTTCACTTCTTGTGAATATGAAAATAAAAAAATAAAAATTTATGCTATTGCATACCATCTAATTGGAACATTTACTGCTCCGTCAGTTAATCCTGCGTGACCATATCCAGATACAGTAACTTCAATTACTCCTCCGTCAAGTGCTACTGGTTGTGACCAACTTTCAAAGTAACAGTTTTCTAAATCAATATTAACCACCCTGTCTGTTGATGCTGCCCCTTCAGTAATGTCAAGACTAACTGCTTTACTTGTAATTGTTGCCAATGTTGCAGGTAATCCAGTTGCTCCCCAGAAGAAATCTTGTAATTCAGTTCCACTAAGTACACCTGCAGTTGTATCATCTTTCATTTTAAAAGTTATAGTAAAATCATATCTCCTCAATCCAGTAACTGGTTGTTGAATTCTTCTATCACCTAAGTTACGATAAGTTTGAATGTTGTTAGCAATAGTTAATGAAAAACTCGTACAATCAAAAGTATCAGATGCACCAATAACTACTCCACCTTGTTGAAATGTAAATACTTCTGTTGTTGGTGTTGTATAAGTTAATATGGAATTTGTTGATGCGACAGTTTGTGCAATAAAATCACAGGTTGCTTTCAATGTTTCTCCCTGTGTTGCTGTAATAGTTAAACTATTAATTACTGCTCCCAATGCAGTTACTTCGTGGTCAGTTGTATCACCTTCACTTCCAAACTCTAAAGCAATAGTTGGAATGTTTGTTGCATCGTACCCAATATTATCAGCTTCATTTAATTGATATGGGTCTGCAATAACTCCAGTCCCTGCTAAAACACCTACTGCATATTGCATAAATGTAAAATCATCTACTTCCCAATCCATACTACCACTAACATCAAACGGACCAGTAAAACTACCAGTGACATTACGTCCTTCACCCATACCTTGAGTTTTAAACATATTGTTAGACATATTAATATTAAAACTTGTCACTCTACCTACTCTATTACCTGCTGCTGGAGTTGCTCCTGCACCAAAACTTGTTTCTTCTCCATATAATACATACGAATCAAAACCTTTGTAAAATTCAATTGTTGCCATTTGTCATTTCCTCCTTGATTTCCTTCTTCTTAACTACTTTTTTCTTAACTTCTTTCTTTTTTGGATTTCTAAGTTCATAGTTTTCTTTAATTATCATTTCAGCTTGTTCTTCTTCTACGAGAACCATACTTCTTCCTTTCGGTTTTACCCATTTTTTCATTTTGTCTTACCTCGATATATTCTAATAACATTTCTGTTATTTCATCCATTTAAATTCCTTCTCCTGCATTAAATGCTCTAACTTGATACTCTAACATTTGTCTAAATATTCCTAAATCTTCATCAAAAGGTATTGGATTGTTTGAAACTTTAAGTGGATATATTAATCCGTTAAATGTTGTGTTTGTTCTCCAACTATTTTTCATTGCTTTAACTATTTCTCTTGCTAAATATTGACAAGCTTTCTTCCCCTCGACAACATTAATGCTCGTTGAAGTTATTGCTTGGGTATCATAACTAACCAAATCAGCAGCCGCAAAGTTAAGATTACCAGTAGAGTAACTCCATTCAACTGTTCCTGCACTCGGAGAAGTAAAAGCACTATCTGTTGCAACTTGTGTTATAACTCCAAATTCGCTTCCGTCGTGTTTAATGTTACCAATGGTATTTGGAATATAATCGTAAGCCATTCTGTTGGTGTTATCACCATCAGTACCTAAAGTACCCAATGCTTCATCTGTTGTAGTTACTGCATAAGTTTGACCTTTCTTACATATAATATCTATTTGAAAATTAATTGTTTCCCATTGTGTATCGTCAAAGATTCCCATTGGAGAAGAACTTTCACTAATAATTGTTACACCTATTCGTGGGAAAGAAGAATCACCTAAATCACTAACTCTCGGAAAGTCTGGATATATCCATTGTCCACCTGCTGCAAGTCTTGTAGCATTAATATCTGTGATAGTGTTTTTTAAGAAGTTCACAATAATTCTATCTGGTTCCTGCTTGGCTTGTGTCATTGTAAGTGTGATTGTTCTTCTTGAACATTATTTGAAATGAGTTGAAGTATTTAAATAATATTTATTTTGATGCTCCTCTAAACGCATTGTTGATGATTTTCGTCATAATTTTATCATTGTATAAAACTTTTCTAAATGGTGCAAAAGGTTGCATACCAAAATCTCTAATATGTTTTGCTAAATTAAATTTAGCTCCCTTTGTTGTGAACCCGTGTCTATCAGCCCACTTTTCTAATCCCTCTACCAATTTCGGACCTCCAGCTGAACCAAAAGTTTTCTTATCATAAGGCATCTTTCTATTTGGGTTTGGTGGTTTACTTTCACCAAATGGGTCACTAACACCTTTTCTTCTTCCAGCAGTACCAAACTCAATAAAGTGTGCATAATTAGAACTGGATGTTATAACCAACTCTCCACCTTGCACTGCAGTATGTATGCTACCTTTAAAACCAGCAGCTCCTGTGTCAACTATTCTCATTGACATTATTTGTTTAACTATTTCTGCCTTAACTCCTATACCTATGTCGTGTAAGATTTGGTCTTTAATCTCGTCCCAATTAGTGATGTCATAACTCTGTCCTTCGTGAGTTATTATCATTGACTTTCGTCACTGCTTTCAATCAATCTCTTACACCTATAAGAGAAATGAACAACAGCTCCTCCTAATTCAGGTGATTCTATTTGACTAAATATTTCCCACTTAGAATTTGAACCACTATCAGAAATTATATCTTCCGCTTTAGGTAATGTACTTAATCCACTATCGGTTGGATGGATATAAAGAACAGCATCTCCAATCTCTACCATTCCAGTAGAAACAAACCTTTCATCTAAGTCTGGACCAAATTGTAAATCACCAGTGAATGTTGTACTCGCTTCACTTCTTCCAGTTAATTGTCCGAAAGCATCCACTGTCTCAGTAACAACAACCAAAGCAAGAGTAGTACGACCAAAAATATTTGTAATAACATCTTTAAGTTTATCTCTGTTAATTTTTGCGTGTCCAGAGATACGAGTTTTAACCATCTTAAATCACCGCTATGTCTGCTCTCTTACCTATCATTGCATAGATTTCTTCAATCCTTTTCTTAAACTGTGTTATAACTTCTCTAATATTCACATATACTTCACCTATGGTGACACTTTTAGAACCTAATGAATAACTTGTTGCATCATCATAAGAGCCACCAGAGAGGTTAATATATGCCTTTACAGAAGCAGTCATTATTGCTAATTCAGTAATATAATTTGGAGTTGTTAATGTTCCATAAGAATAATCTACTCGAACATTTCTTGTTCCTGTTGGTAATTCTACACCAACAAAAGATAGATTGTTGTTCCTCTCAATAAGATTTCTCATTTCTACAACTTCGCTTATCCCATCTCTGATAGTAAATGTTGAAACTATTGGGTCAACACTATAATCGTCTGTTAAAGTTCCACGAATGTAATAAAGTGATTCTGAAGAATTTACAGTTGTTTTGTCCCAACCATAAGGATAAGTCCAATTGAATCTACCACTTGCTGTGAAGATACTTGCACCAGTATTAACATCTGTTTCAGTTATGTCTGCCCAAGTTGTGCCATTCCAATATTCCCAATCAATAGCAGTTGTACCATTGTCAACACCTAACGTGCTTAATACAACGTCTAATCCTAAAAACTTTTGACTTGAACCGATGTAAACAATATCACTTGTACCTGGACTCGCATCAAAAAGATTTACAGGACTTTCAGTTGTAGAGTTCACGTTATCTGTGTAATCTGTATATGCTGCAGTTCCATCGTCATAGTTGAAAAACGATGTTATGGTTAATGGACTTGTTAAAAAGTAAACTGAATTAACTGCTGTAACTGGACTATTCTTTAATTTAATACTATTAGGTTTTTCAATATCAGCAACGTAAGGTCTATTAGTTGTTGGGTAAGCTAATGTAGGATTCCCATCAAAGTAATCTGTTGCACTTGTTGGTGTGTCCCACTTTCTACCAGTCATAATTTCAATCTCTGCATCTGCTGCTGCTAATAAATCAGTAACAACAGAGTTGCTAAAGTTATCAAGATAAGTGTAAATAGCGAATAGAACATTTGTTCCAACTGCAGTTACTCCTGGTCCAGTTAATACGATTCTACCACTTTCTGCATCTAATGTGTAATGAGTAGTTTCTGTTAATGCTGTCATTGAATTTGAAGCGGATGCTGCATAACTTAAAGTATAACTTGAAGCAATAACATTATCATTATCTAAATCAAAGTCAGTTTCTGCATTGTCTCCAGTACCAACATTCTCGTCAATAACTCTAATTCCTAATCCACTTCTTTGAGCAAATTGTAAATTTGTTGCATATGCCATTTTAAAATATCCTCGCTGTTAATAATAATCCTGCAATAGCAACCCCAAGACTTAATGCTGAAGATGCTATCCATCTGTTAAGTTTTACTTTCCCGTTAGTTTCAATAACGTGCTTCTCGATACTTATGAGTTTCTTATATATGTCATCATTCGTTATCTTCTTGAAACATTGGGATTTTGCCATTTTATTCAATGTAAGGTATAAACCTGAAGTTTCTTACCGCATCCCCCGTGTCAATATCTAAAACAGTATATGCTGAGGTGGTGTATGTTAAATCTACGCCAGTTGGGTTGTTACCTGATTCTTCAACAATCTCAGTCCAAGTTAGTTTTCCATCTAATGAAAAATAACTAGTGAACACACCCGCAGCAGTTTTTGTGATTTTTATACTTACCCAACTGTCTTCTGCAACATAATCAATCGCTGAAGTGAATAAGGTTGTTGCACCTGCATTAATCCTATGTAAAACTAATCTTTCTGTACTTCCAATAGTAAACATATATCCTTGTTGTGTTCCTGTATAATCATTTTTAGTACTGGCCATAAAATATACTCTTGATTCTGTGGTTGCTGAATGAAACAAATCAAATTCCCACGTTCCTTTATATTGGTTATTGGTCATAGCTAATCTACCGCTTCCAATACAATCTATTTGTTTATTTGCACCTGTACTATCACTAACTTGCCAAGTTCCACTAACCACTTCCCAACCAGTATTTTGTAAATGTCCAGAAGTGAAATTGTCAAGAGTTACATTCCAACCTGCCCCGTCTGCAATATAAACATCATCAGCATTTGGAATTTCTTGAATTTTAATATCGTCCCAAGCAGTATAACCACTTGTTTGACCTGAATGATATAATAAGAAATCTAATGCAGCATTACTCCAATACTTAGTAAAATCAAAATATTGCCAATCTGTTGAAGTTGTTCCTTCCCATAACACACCACCAAAATCGTTAATTTGTGGTGTCCAAGTTCCATCACTTTTCGCATAACCAGTAATTCTATAAAGTTTATTAAGCTCAACTTGGTTGTTAACTCTTGCACCTGGAGAAGCAACACCATTATATGTAACTTTTAAATAATTGCTCCCAGAATAAGGTGTGTCTGTTTCTTTAGATAAAGTTGCACTATTATGTGAAGTGAAAGCACTCGTATCTCCAGCTTCCATATCTCCATCAGTCATCAAGTTTCTTGCTGGATTACTTAACCTTCTAATGTCTGGTTTATCATAATGTGCTTCTTGTTTAATTTCTTCATACAATTGTGCCATCTCAGCATTAGTCAAAGCGACATCAAAAATTATAGCTTGTGAAGAATCTGACAATCCTGAATTTGTTGCTTCTTGAACAAACTCTAAATCATAATCATAAAGTGGGATAACTGCTTCAGTAAAATCTACTGCTGTGTTAGCTAAGCCATCATTGAATACATTTACAGTCTGTGCTGCACCATCAAATACTCCACCCAAAACAATAGGTTTACCAACCACCACTGTTGAAGCTGGTGTACTTGCAATCTTAAATGTAGCACCACTTGTACTCACCAAAAACCTTGCCACTCCAGTGTTTTGGTAATCTACCAGGAAACTTCCAGCAGTTGAACCTGAACCTGTGAATTTCTTGACTGTTCTATTGGTTGCGTTAAACCGGTTTGGAGTAAAGGCAATAATTATTGTCATATTAGCAATTGTACCAGAAGTACCAATTACTTTACCCAATGTTAAACCATCACCATTAGCAACTGTTCTAAGAGTTCTACCTTTTTTATTTGCGAAATAAGGAGAACCAGTAATTGTAGGATTCCATCCATTACCTGACTGGTCAGATAAACTTCCTGTTCTAAAATCCCAATGTGCAATTATGTTTGCTTTATATTTTTCTTTGATTGTCATTATATGTTCATCTCCCTAAATGCTTTATCCGATAACCATTTAACTTGAGTTGCTGATAGTTCGCTCATAAACACAAACGGAAACTTTAGTTTTCCAGTTAAGGGTGTGCTTACAAAATTGGTTGTCCTAATTCCTATTGCTGCAACAGAACCACCATTAGTTATCCCTTCGTGCCAAGCTGAGATAGAAGTTCCTTGTAATACTCCGTTAATGTAAACATTGTTTCCAGCTAAATCGTCTGACCCACTATAAGTTGCACAAATGTGATACCACTTATTTGTATCTAAAGCACTATCAGAAAATTTGTATCTGTGATAAGCGTTTCCCGCATCGTTAAATTGAAGTCCAACAGTTCCGTTTCCTTGAACAGTAAGTAACCAATTCAAACTATTTTCTATCATTGTCTGATTAGTTCCTACAGTATCAAGTTTAACCATCACCCCAACACTAATTGGGTCTGACACTGAGTTTAATCCTAATGCAGCGTAACCTTCAATCCTGATATAATCTGTACTAAAACTTGCACCATTATCTTCTACCAATGTTGGATAAGTTGAAGCTGTTGAACCATCTCCCCATTTCATATCAGTAGTAGCAATCATTCCTAAATTCCGAGTAACATCATTTCCACCTTCTGCGTGATAAGTTCTTAAAGGTAAAAAGATTTCTGCTTTACTTACATCGACGTCTGGGAAAGTTGAATCAACCGTAAGGTCAGTAATCTCCTCAGCAGTTAATGCCTTAGTGTAATAACTAAAATCTTTAATTGTAAAATTACCATATCCAGATGACCACTTACCAATTTCAAAGTCACCAGCAACATCATTATTTGCTGTAGTATCAAATATGCCAACACTTCCAACAGATTCCACTCCATCAACATAAAACCTAAGTGTATCACCTCTGTCTGCTACTATCACCACATCATACTCTACACCATTTGAAGCCATTGCCCCAGCTGCTGATGTTCCTGAAATCTCTATTGCCGAGTTAATATAAGAAAAAAAGAATAATGCCCCGTTGGCCTCTTTCCTAACATACCATCTGTTATTTGCATCTTCGTGTTTTGAAAATATATATTCCTCAATGGACACATCTGGAAAACTAACTTTAAACCTAAATGAAAAACTACCCGTACCCAAATCATTAATTCTACCATAACTAATGTATTGGGTTGTTCCATTAAAAGTTACACCATTATTGATTGTTGGTGCAGCTATAGAAGTGCCACCATTATCAAAAACAAAAGTATCATTAATGAACTGCTCTCTAAAAATACAACTTTCTGCTGGGATTATTGGGTATTTTACCATAGTTTAACCTCTAAGCTGGTAGTAATGTTGCACCTATTGAAATTGGTCGCCATACAATGACCCAATCTACTCTACCTGCACCACCATCACTTCCTGCACAATCTACATCAATACTTCCTTGAGTTACTGTCATCCTTCCTGCTTGACTTTCAAAAGCACCAGATGGTCCTGCTCCTGCTCCTGCAGTTAAAATCATATTATCTGCAAAGATTCCTGACAGATGTAAGATTCCACCTGCCGCTGCTGCGTTCAAGTCTACTGTTGCACACAAATCTACTGATGGACCTGCTGCTGGATTTGCTATCAATTTAGTTGCGTTAGCCACTGAACCAATAACTGTTGAGATTATTCCAAAGACAGAAATTACTTCAACAACTCCTGTTACATCCCATAACGATGTTGCGCCTGTTTGCGGTAATGCTAATGGAGCCAAGGTGTCAGTTGCCCCTACTTGTTGAGTGATTAAATCTGCACCAGTAAAAATGTGTTTTGTGTACCCCATTAATGAAGTTGCTGTATCAATTGGACCAGTCTTTTCTGCATCTGACTTATTACCAATAACATCTCTTTCAAGAGTATTAGTCACTGCATCTGGTGAAGGTACCCCTACATTTGCCTGAACAACAGTGGTCATTGCTGCTGGTAAGTCCGTAGTTGTATCTTGTTCAATAGTGTCAATCTTAGGGTCAACCGTGTCTCTTAAATATGCATCTGAACTTCTTGAAACTCCCATTTTATTCTACCCCACCATAGCTCTTATGTCTTATTGCAGACTGATACTCTTTCCTTATCTTCATCACTTGACCTTTAGATAAATTAAGTTTACGTGCCAATACTGTTGGTTGAAGATTATCACTAGCTAATATTTCTTCAACTTTTCCTTTAGTAAGTTCTGCTAAAGGTTGTTTTACGGACACTTCCTTTATAGGAATATCTGCAAAAGCGATGTGCTTTGACACCAGTGGTGCCACATCTTTATATTTAATTTTAACCTGAACTTCTTCTTCAGGTTGTATTTCTTTTTCTGCCATTTTCGCATTTACCTCATTTAATATTGTTTCTTAACGTGAATTGCCCACTCACCAACATTTGTTCCACCTGCTCTTGAAATTTTTACTGCTAACCAAGCGAAAGCAATTGGTGTGTCAAGTATCATCATTTCATCTGCAGTATAACTCGCTGTCCCAGTTAGTGCGAATGTTACGTCTGCATAGTCTCCAGTTGTTGGTCCAGCTAATGGTGTTCCATCTGCCGTAGGGTCAACACTACCTTCTAAAGTCATAGTGTCAGTTCCATCTGCTGAAGTCGTTATGAAATGAATAGTTGCTGTTCTGTAACCTCTCATATCAATGTAATACCAATAGTCGTCTGTGGTGTTCTCACCAGTTGTATCAACAATAGTTTCAACAACATACCTTTCACTTATTGGACTTACTTCAAAAGTCTTGATTGAATCTGTTCCTGTATCATAACCATCAGTCTTAACCAATACGTGCCTTTTATCATCAATTGCAATTGCACCTTTTGCTGCGTCAGATATTCCAACCTCACCCGCATCATAGAAGCCCATTACTACTTGACCTTTATCAGTTAAATCATTGAAAGCTGCACCATCAACGTCTGCACCTGAACTTGGTCTTGCGATGTTGGTTGTTACAATAAACGTATCAGTTCCAACAAATGTTGCCCCTGCTACTGTTAAAGTTGTTCCGTCAGAAGTTAAGGTGATATCATCTCTTGTATAAGTGTTAGTTACACTTCCATCAGTTGCTACTTGTTGAATACTTACAACATCATCTGCATTAACTGCCGTAACTCCACTTGGGAAACTTGATAATAAAATCTGTGTTGCTGCTGCATAAGCAGTTGTAAAGTCTGCGTTAGTTCCACTCGCTTTACCAGTATATCCATCAGTTGATAGTGATGTGTTGTCAACATTCATATCTCCACTAATTGAAGCATCTGTCATTAATTTTCCATCAACTGTTAATCTAAGAAATCCGAAATCTAAATTACCTAATGTTGGTGTTGCTGAGGTATAAATCCCAGCTAACACGTTTCCGTGTGCTGTGTTAATATCGGCTTCTGCCGCTGTTTTGTTATCTTCTACTAAACTTGCGTATTTTCTTCCGCTTAATCCTTCTGCCATTTTGTTTCTCCCCTAATTAATTTTTATATGCTGGTATTAGGAATCCCTCGCATTTTGATTGTGAAATAATAAAAAAAAATAAAATAAAGTTCTACTCGAACAATATCCTACTGATTTTCTCATAGCCAACAGTCATAGTTTTTGCTGCTGCTCCCAATGCTTGAATACCTACATAAGGTATAAAACTCACATCGTTAGTTAAAGCTGCTGTTCTATGAACTAAGTTGTCGTTAATGTAAAACTCTGCTGCTCTACTTGCTAAGATTTTAATTCTTAACCTATACCAAGTTGCTGCTGCTACTGTTAATCCAGTACTTGTGTTTGTATCTACTCCACCAATACTTGAAATACATTTCCAATAAACATCTGTATCATCAGTACTAAATCTGAACATTACTTGGTCATCATCAGTTGCGATTACTGGGTCGTTAGTTAATTTCAAACCTGCCCATAGTAAAGTTGCTGTTACTGCACTTCCAGTTTTGATTGCAGTTTCCCATTCTACTTGATTCTCAGTTCCCCAAAGAACTCCACTCCAAGCAGTTTGATTTGCATCTAAGTGTGGTAAGATAATAATCTGGTCGTTATCTGCACCATCTAAAGTACATAAGATACCTGCATCAGTTGTTGCATAAGTTATATCATCTGCACTTGCGTTAGTACCTAAGATTTCAAAGTTCTTATTAGCAACATTTCTTGCTGCAGTGATTGTAGTGTTTGCTGCTGCTGTTGCATCTGCATCAGTAAATGCTTGTGCCATTACTGCGTTTAATCCTGGCCTTTGATTGAAAAATTCTTCTAATTGATATTTTGCTCCGTTACCTTTTAAAGACCCAAGTACTCTTACATCTTTTTTAAAGTTCCAGTCCCTTTGTTCTAATTGACTAATTCCATTTGACATTTTGTTTTCCTCCTAATCGGGTAATTTAAGTTTTAAAATAAAAAAATAAAAAAATATATTCGCCTAAACGAATACTCCTGCATCTGCACGACCCATCAGTTCAACAACTCTAACACTATCTGTATTTGCACTCTGAACTGTAATGGTTGCAACTCCAGCAGTTACTGAACACGTAGCAATATCAGTTACGATAACACTTCCACTCGTGGTATGTACCCAACTACGAATAGTTAGTAAACCAGTGGCGGAAATTCCGTAATCTGATAATGTTACAGTGAAAGTATTGTTTTCATCTGCTGTATTTGGAGTCTGAAGAAGTATCTTTTTCAAACCTGCGTTTGGTACAATTTCCCAAGACTTCAAAATACTCGTTGCTGCTACCATCTATTCAAATACTCCTGCGTCTGCTCTTCCAACGACTTGAACAACTCTCATATCATTGTCTGTTCCTGCTGCAATAGTTACAGTTAAAACTCCTGCTGATACTGCTGAGGTGTTAAGTTCAGTCACAATAACGCTTCCATCAGTTGTGTGTTTCCAACTTTCTACTAATAACAATCCAGTTGCACTGATTCCATAATCAGTCAAAGTAATTGCTAACGTGTTAGTTGCATCTGCGGTGTTAGGAGTAATGAAAAGCAAACTTTTCAAACCTGAGTTTGGTGCAAGTTCCCAACTTTTTAATATACTTGTAGTTGCCATCTTTCATTACCTCTAAGCTAAGCCAGTTCTATCAGCCATTAATGCTTCTGCAGTAACGATTAAACTTCCGTACCACTTTAACATATACTTCTGACTGTCGTTGGTTTTTGCTAATTCTTCAAATGTAGTGTCTTGTAGAACTGCTAAGAATACATATCGTAAGTCAAGATACATAATTTCTCTTGCTGTTGCAGTTACCGGCATAAATCGGTCTTTAATGAACAGTGCCCCGTCAAACATAAATGCGTCTGGGATACCGAAGTCCATCTGACCTGCTGGTCTTTCAACATTTCGTTGGAAGTCCATTAATAAACCTTTAATAGTATTATGAGTACTACCATCAGTAACTACTAAATCAACATTTCCATTAGCTTCAAATACAGTATTCATATCTGCTCTAATTTGGTCAAGAGTGATTGCTGCTCCACCATTTGCATTAGTGTTAGTTGTGATTGCTGCTCTTAATCCATTAAATCCTAATGCGTTAGTTGCAGTTGCACCATTAACGATTTCATTCTCAAGAATCTCGTTCATAGTTGAAGTTTTTACTCTGATATCTTCTGCAAGTAAATTTAAGAATCCTTCACCAGATGCTAAAGCTGGGCCAGTTACTCTACCGATTACATAAGCAAACTTCATTACTGTGCTGGTTGCTGTCCAAGTGTCCACATCTTCACTTAAAGCTGCGTCATCTCCTTTGAATCCGCCACCTGCAGTTCCTAAAGTGTAACCTGCTTTTGCTGTTAATGCGTTATATACGTATGCTCTTCCTCGAACTGCTTTACGTGGTAACAATCTCACTAAAGGAGTTTGTCTTACTGTTCTATCTACTACTGCTGGGTCGAAAAAACTTGGCATCATACCATAAGCAGTTACAGTTCCACCAGTGGTGTGTCCCATACTTGGTGCTTTCTGCATATTTGCTTGGTACTCTTTAGCCATTTCTTCTCGTTTATCAATTCCATTAACTGGGTTATAATAGCATTCTCCTTCTTGAACACCCATTTTACCAAATCCAGAATCAAAAACGTATCCAGCACCTACGTCACTCATTTCATTTGTGCTAAACATTTTTATTGTCCTCCGTACTTTTGTTTTAAAAGATTCTTAAAAGTTGGTTCAGGTGCTACTTCTTTCTCCACTGGACCATCTACTGTTGCTTTTAAAACTGCTTTCTTTTCTAATGCTTCTAATTTTTTTGTTAACTCGATAATCTTTAACTTATCAGCATCTACTACTTCTTCTACTACTTCTGCTTTAGGTTCTTCTTCAACTGGTTT
>Ga0233412_10001030_pt1 | contig 15281 bp, 11 predicted proteins | sample Na_anoxic_4_MG_FD_180667 | JGI IMG/M metagenome (GOLD analysis project Ga0233412, IMG submission 180667) | Seawater microbial communities from Saanich Inlet, British Columbia, Canada - Na_anoxic_4_MG | ecosystem: Environmental > Aquatic > Marine > Inlet | place: Canada: British Columbia...
TGATGTCTTTCCTGGACGGCTTATTAAAAACTGTTGAGTTCCAATGTCAGGTTGAGTTTCCTGGGAAATTTCTGATTTTATAGTTGGTTTTTTGCTGCTTCTCTTAATAATTAAAGGTTTTTCGATAAAACTTGAACTTGATTGGCCCAGACTATCTACAATCTGCTCACCAGTAATTATTTCCTGATCCTTTTTGGATAAGACAGAATCCTCCTTTTGAAGATTAACCGATGCAATTGCCTCTTCCAAATCAGCTGGCTTTAATTCATCATCATCCTGTTCGGTTACAACACCAGTTTTAAGTTTTTCCTCATTAGTGAGAGTTTGGGCGTATAAAACATCCTTAATGTCAACATTTCTTACCTTTTTAAATACAAAATAATTATTTAAGAATGAAATTTCCTTTTCAGCAATTGACATATTTAATGCACTTCCAATTTCATTCTCTCGCAACTTTTTCTGATCAACCTGAGTTACCATTAAATTAAACAGATCCCTAAATGATCCAACACTTGCGGGTAATCCTATCTTCTCATATTCATCCCTATTTAATCTTACAAATCCAAAATTTTCAAGCAATTGTTCCAAATATTCATAGTTTATTAAATACTCTGTAAATGACTTATTAATTGATTCCTGATAGACACTGATCGCATATGATAGGCTACTTATATTTGGATTAAATTTATCATAATCATATAACTTTCTTATTTCAAATAATTTATTTTTATTTTCATCATTAATGCTAAATAGATCATTTTGTTTTACATTCTTTAGTTTATTAAATATTCTTGTACCATCAAATGCAGTTCCTATAAAGTATCCATTTAATTTAGTACACTCTGTTATATTTACAAGGAAATTCTGCAGGGTATCTATACTTTCAAACATATAATGAAGGGCAAATTGAATAGAACTAATATTGAATCCATTATTAACAACACCATATGACTTATAGACACCTTTCCCTAAAATAAGTTCATCCTTAGGTCCTTCCCCAAAAATTGCTCTACTTATAAGTTTTCCCTTTTCTGTAAACTGAGCCTGAAGTTCTCTAATATTTCTTCCAGAATTTCCCTGAATAAATAGTGCATCTGGTATATTTCTAGATTTTTTTTTATAATTCAAATATCTGGCACAAGCACCATCCAATCTATTGTTTATATTATCTCTTGATAAATCAAGTCCAAATACAAACTGTAATTTCGCAGCAATCCATTTAGGTAGATCCCCTCCCTTACCAACTGCATAATCAATTAGTGTATCACCTGGATTAGATACAGACTTAATTAATATTCTTTTAACAAATAAATTATGAAAATCACGCAAGGCTTTTGTACTTGATGCACCTCTTGTCTTATTATAATAAATATCATCATCCTCCAATTCCTCAGAAATATTTTCACCAGTGGTTATCATTTCAATCGTAATAGGATTATGAATACTATGCCAATTACTCTGAGCGACATGATATGCATTCCCATAATTTTTCTGTCCCGATCTCAATTCGGCAGTTTTATCATATCGAATCCGTAGTGGAATCCATCGCCACTCCTTGGGACGATCAATATCATATTTAAATTCAACTATAGTATTATCTTCAATAGGCTCACCATTTTCAGTAAACATTTGTCCCACACTTTTCTTATCTAATTTTAATGGAATATTTGCTATTCCCGCATCGGGATCATATGGATTTGTTGGGAAAAATTGAACTGGTTTATAGTTATCCCTTTCATCCAAATTTCTTCGTAGAGCATATCTATCATTTATAATATTTTCACAGGGATTTATATATCCATGTTTTTCCTCCGAAAAACCGACCCTTAATTCAACTGTCTTATATTGTGTAATTTGATTCAGACTTCTTGTATCTAATCCATTCTGGAAAATATTACCTATAAGATCGGCACCCGTATTACCCTTCTTAATTGTTACAAGAAAATCAATCGTGTTAAATTCTGCTGGTTTCCATTTTAGGGAGTATTTCCAAGTAGTTTTATATGCCTTTAAAGTATCAGTATCAGAATCTAAACCAACACCCAAGTTGGTTGGTGTAAAAATTAAACCATCGGTATTATAATCAAAATAACCCTGCACTATCTGTTCCTGAATAATATTACATGCCCTAAATATGGATTGTCCTTCATCCTCTATATAAAACTTTTTACTTGTAATGCGTATTGGTGCTAGACCTGATGAACCAATCATTTGGGCGTTCAGATTATTTACAAGTAAATTTAGAAGTGGTAAACGATAGTTTGTAGGAAGTCCATCCCCTGTTGGTACAAATTTTAATGCTCTCACATCTTTTAAATTTCTATAATAAATATCAAAGGCGGCATATAAATTAATATATCTACCATTCTTGTTATACTTAATATGTTCCCCATCTAAAAGACTGTTAAATAAGTCTCTATTTTTTGTAATAGCACCCGTAAACTCAATATTTAAATTTGTTGTTATCAAATAAATTTTTCCGGTCTTGGATATATAAAGTAATTTTCTATCACCATCTGCCTTATCAGTAACAGTATAATTTTTTCTTATATTTACAATATCAAAATTACTATTTATTGGAGCTATATTTACCATTTGTAATGTATATGATGAAGGTCCAATAAAATCCTTTGACAAACCTTGTTTAACTGGTCTAAAATTATCACCTCTTATCAACTTTAGATATTCATTCAAAATATCATTCTGTTCTAAATAGGAAATTGGGTAATTTGTTCCTTGAAGACCTGACAAAACATATTTTAGTGGTAACCTTAATTGCTTATTTAATAAATCTGGTGTAAAATCATCCTTACCAATTTTATCATTGTCTAATTCAATTTCTATCTCATACTTAAAATTACCATTAAAAATCTGAGATTCCTTTAACACATTTTCATTGGATTCCCTTACTATACTTAGATCAATAGTGAATGGGAAGCTTTCACTTCTCATTTTAAATCTTCTAATAAGACGATAAAATTTATCATGATGAGACCAATTACTAATTAGACGCTTATTGTGTGATGACTCGGGATCTAATTCAATCTCATTATTATATGATGCCCTAAAATTAAATTCATTATTATCAAAAACAGCCTTAATATGTCCTAATTTAGCATCATCAAAATACTGAGGTTTTTTTTCTATAAATGAATAATTTTTATTGGGAAATACCAAATGTTTTAAATTATTACTTTTGCAATAATCTCTAATATGCTGTATACCAGAAATTTCAATTCTAATTTTTTCAAGAGAAATTCTTAAATAATAATTGCTTTCCTCTTGTAATTCAAAATTATGTGAAAGTAATTTCTGAATAACATTATCAAAATCTATTTTACTAATAGTCTTTATGCCCTTTGTACCAAATTTTATTTCAAACTCAGGATTAATATTTGAATGTAATTTATCCTTACTATTCAAATAAAGTCTCAATAATTGTTCCATTGTTAATAAATTGGCCTTTGACATATATATATCTGTAATATATATTTGTAATATTTATTTGTAATATATATTTCAAATAAATATAATATATATCAATTTTAAAATTTATTACAGTACATATTAAACTTTTAAAATTATCATTCAAATCTTGCCCTTATTGCATTATAAAGATCTGTCTTATTGGCCTTATCTAAATCTGAAATTTTTAATTTGATAGCCATTTCTATTAAATCCTTTTTTACATATGAACCAATTCCCTTAATTGGTTTCGAAATATTTTCCACATAATATTTATTTTCCCTATAATAATCCATCTTATCAGTCTCCTCATTTAAGAATAACTTTTCCACATTATCTTCATTTACAATTAAATTAATCATCTTATCCATATCATTAATCATTTCATAATAAATATTGTTTTTCACATAAAGAATATTAAGATTATGTAAAAAGGCTAATGCCATTAAACCCTTAATGGTAATTTTTTTTTCATATACCAATTCATTCTCAATATCACTTAGGGAAAGCTTCATTGCCTTAAGTTCACCACGTTTTTTTTTCAATTGCTCCACACTATCTATCTTAAATTTTTTCTCGTTCTTGTAATCACCATCTAATTCATATTTATGTTCTCCAAATAAAATTACAAAAAAATTCCAAAATAGAGGATCATCCTTTAATGAAATAAAAAATTTATTACATGTTTTTTTGGTAGATTTTTCAACATTTTTCTCAATATTTACAATTAAGTCAGTATTCTGATTAGATGACTTAATACTATCGAAAAAATTACATCTATTTGGTAAATTACTTCTGTCCGATTTATTATAAAGATTTATATTTTCATTTGTTAACATAAATCTTGATAAATCATGTAATAAACTACTCTGCATGTAAATGTACTCCCTTATCTTTACTTATAGGTTCCTCTTTATTTGCTTTCACAAAAAACATTTTTTGCTGTATCCTTAAAAAAAGATTCCTTTATACAATCTTTCTTATTTTCTATATTTTGAAGTTGAAATTGTTGATCCTCAAAATATTTTATATAATTTTCCAAATTTTTTATAGTTGCTGGCTTTAAATCAGTCAAATTTACAAAAACCCCATTGTTATTTTCACTTAAATTCACACTCCCATCATCCTTTAATCTTCTCAAAATTTCTATTTGATAACATGGAGGCATTAATTCTATAATCTCTTTAATTTCTTTAAGGCGATTAATTTTAATCATATATTAATAATATATTAATAATATTAATTTAACTTTAAGTTTTACTTAATTTATTTATAAATAGGTCAGCAGTTTTAGGAAGCTACAAGCGCCTTAGACTTTGATGATTTTTCTACTAGTTGTCCTATTACAGAAACAAATTTATCAAATAATTCAAATCGTTGGCCTATAACCTTAACAGCAATCTTATCACCCTCTTTAATCTTCCCAAAATAATCAGACATATAATTATGATCTCTTGCCACAAAAATTACCAATGGATTATAATCATCATCAATTTCAGCTCTAATTCCAGCCTTTGTTATGTTCTTAGCTACACAATTAATTGTTGTTCCCTCTACTGGAGAACAAATCAAACATTCAATTACTATTTCAAATTGAATACCGCATTCTCTAATTTGACCGCTTGAATATGTAACTAGTCTCGTACTATCTGGGCGAATAAATCCCTCCTCAATACACTTTCCCTCAATTTCATTTGCAATTGTATTCTCTATAGTTTTATCAATATTTATGCCGATAGAGGTTATTGGAATACTAATAGTTTTACTAATTAGAGCATTTGTATAAATATCAGAATACTTTCTCTTAAGTTTTTTTTTTGATGGTGGCTTTATTTTAATTTTTAATGGAGATGAAGATTCATGGGACATTATATACTATAATTATAATATTATATTTATAGTTTATATCATTTTCAATTTTTAATTAAATTTAATTTTTACCAATTTCTAAATTTTCTATATCATTGATTATTGCCTCCGATGGACTAAAAAACCATCGTTTACCATTTTTTTCATCATAATCAAACAATCTTAATATTAATTCCTGTAAAACACATAGGTATTTTTGAGTAAATTTTTGTGTGTAGGCTGCAGTATATTTATCACCATCCACTATTAAATTTAATAAATCCCTGGTTGTTTTCTTGGCTGCCTGATCACACCTAGCGCCCTTATTTCTTGTATTAAATTTGTTCGTAATTGGATTAAATAATTGTTTAGCCTTATAAATTAAGTACCTATTGTCAATATTGCTTATAAAGCCAACAACATAACTATATTTGCTAATGGGATTTTGGGTTTTAAGGAACTTATTTAGATCATTTAAGTCTTCCGATTTGGCAGGAATCCAAATATTTCTTTCCTTTACTAACACCTGTAATTTTCCAAGTTTTGCTAGAATGATTCCTCGTATTCCATTATTTTCTACCTCTCTTGCCTCGAAATATGATTTTAATCTCTCCTCAAATTCATTTAATTTCTTATTATATAAATAATTTATAATTTTTACTTGATCTTCAAACTCCAAAAGTTCTATACCATGTGCTATTACAAACTCCTCTCTTACACTTATTGGTACATTTACAAACATCTCATTAGGATCATTAAATATTATACTACAAAAGATATACCAATTATCAACACCACGAATTGCAAACTGTTTTGAATTTGCCAATGTAAAATTTTCATTTAATTCTCTTATGATATCTTTTCCAACATCCGAAACAACACTTATTTCTATATTTTGTTTTGAATCTATTTGGTCTTCCTCCTTCTTATCAGATAATCTTATATGTAATTTTCCATGTTTATATGGTATTGGGTTACTTCTTTCAAAAATTGAGGAATTATTATTTGTTAATTCTATTGGCTGGAATATGTACAAATCATCAACATTTATTAAATGACCTAAACGATTATATTTATCTGTTATAAATTCGTTCTTATCATTTATTAATGCATCCAAGGCAGCATAAATTTGTGATTCAGGATATGGTTTAATTATATTAATCTCTCTTACCAATCTATCTATAGTATAATAAAACTTTTCTTTCATTAGCTGCTTTATTCTATATACAATTCTATCCATATTTGTTTCTATAAATTTTTCACCATATGTCAGTGTATTAGTTTTTTCAATCTCGGCATTTGGATTGCATGTATAATAACAGGTCTTCATATAATCACATTGAGCGCTGTATGGTTTGTCGCCAACCCTATATTCTATTTTGTTTCTATTTGAAAGAAGCTGTATAACAGTTTGATCTATTTTTTCCTCAGTAAAATTTAATTGTCCCTTATTTAATAGGCAATCCACCGACACCTCTCTTAAAATTCGATTAACTTGTCCGATTTGGACCGCCTTATGTTCCGCCAATCTATATATATAAATATCGGCCGCCTCATCATCCTCATTGGCTAGACTTGTACCATGCAAAAATATTTCGACATTACGTTTTTCAAATGGAAGACTCTTATGACTGCAATTTCTTACCGCTCTTCCAATAATTTGTTCTATTCTACTTAAATTATACCATGGTTCCATAATATGAACTTGTCTAATATATTTGAAGTCCAATCCCTCAGCGCCGGCTAATGAAATTAATACAACTTTGACCTTATCCCCATTTGTATTATTAATATTTGTTGCTGCTAACAATTCATTTACATTATTTGGCGATAATTGCTTGTCGCCAGTAATCATTATATATTTTGCATAATTGGCAGTCTTAGAACTTATATTTGTATAAGTATTCAAATCCAATTTGTACTTGGTTGGTGGTGTCTCAAACAAAGATGGTATTCCAGAGTATCTTGAAAAGCCCATTTCCTCAAGTGCAAGTGCCATTGGAACAAGTCCTGCATCCAGGTATTGGGAATATATCAATACAACTCCATCTGAGTTAATAATATTGTCTGTAATTCTTTTAATTTTTGAACTATATTTTCCAATTTCTGATGGAGAGAAAATATTTCCAAATTTAGTATCCCTATATTTAAAATTTCCACGAAATGGGGGACCATATGATTCCTTATATGTAACAATATTGGATAAGCCCTTTTTACCAAGAAATTCTTCTATTTCAATGTCCGAGCCAGATTCAAATCTTTCATTTGGGTACACCATATTAAGAGCCTCAATTGGCCTTTGAAGAAGTACATAACCAAGGGAATCCAAATTTTTAAATTTTGATAAGGATTCCTGTAAATCATTCCCCTTTAATTTTTCAATAATATAATTATAGGTATCATTTTGATATTCATGCAATTCCCCAATATATAGGGACAAATGTTTAATAAACTCAGTTAATGGTTTCTTATTTAATTGAAACGCAGGTCTTGGAAAATTTTCCAATGTTTTATTTGGGGCAAATTGACTAGGCCATATTCTATATGGAAATGTATAAGGATTATCACCCCTTACATATGAAATATATCCAGTGGCTTTTCTTCTTAATAATTCTCTTCCACTTTCATAACCATCTAGATCTCTCTTAAAATTACCCTGAATATCAAAAACATCAGAAACCTCTATTGAACTTCTATTGTCATTAATATTCATTATGTTTATTAACCAAACAATTTCCTTATAGCTATTGTATAGTGGAGTGGCAGAAAGAAGAAGAAGACGCAATGACTTAACATTATTAACCAATTTAAATAGTTCCTGAGCCACTCTCTTATTTTTATTATCATCGGTTATTCTAATATTATGAACTTCATCTATAATAATTAGTCTATTATCAAAATTATTTTTTAATCTTCTTTTAATAAGCTTATCTCTATCCTTAGTTACATCTGATGGAAGCCTTGATTTTTTTGATATGTAATTAGCAAATTCTATATATCCCAAAAATAAATATGATAAATTAATTAGACGATTTACCTGTGTTACAATTTTTTCCTCAGATAGGCCCTTAATATTCATTGGATTAATCTCTCTTAAAAATTTATTGCCAGTACAACTATTTATGGTCCATATTCCATCCACTAACCTTAATTTACTCCGGTCAAATAATTGTAATTTAAAATTTTCCTGAACATTTGGGGATGCAACTATTATAATTCTTTGTGTTGTTCCCAATTGCTTATTAAAATCCCTCATCTCCTCTGCTACACCAATACTAGAACAGGTTTTACCAGATCCCAATCCATGATACAACAGGAGAGAATTATAGGGAGTTTCAAATGAAAGAAAATTCTTAACAAATAATTGATGTGGCGCTAATTCAAAATCAACATTACAGAGAATGTTGGCATATTTATTTACATCTCTTATTTTTCCATCATATTTTGTATCATTAAATTCCTTCTTTCGAGCTATTTTGATATTAAAATTTGGATCATTTAGGGATGGATAAAGGTAATTAAAATTATTTTCATCCTCACTCCATTGTTTTCTTTCCAATAACTCTATTCTGTTAAGTTGCTCTGATATTTTTTTATTCTGAGCTATTTTACTAGAGATGTCTTTTTCTGCACTTGGTATTTTTTCTTCCTCTAATCTAATCTTATTTTCTTTTGCTATTACTTTTATTTCAGACATTATATTATATAAATCTAATAAATTAAATATTTATTTAACAGATTATTAATTTTTTTTAATATATCCAATTTTTCTAAATTGTATGGTCTAATTATTTCTGAACATTTATCAAAGTCTATCCAATCTATCTTACTTACCTCTGTTTTTTGAAAATTATTAATAGGTTTTACATTAGCTTCCAATTGAGCTAAATAATATTTATGTTTATATGACTTGTAGTTTGATCCTGTAAAGATTTCTTCAAATGGAATTATGTTTTGAATTAATTTAATGGAATTTTTACTATATCCGGTTTCCTCCTCAAATTCTCTTAGTGCACATATCAAATCCTTTTCCTGATAATTTCTTCGTCCCTTTGGAAATCCCCATTCTGGCTCAGTCCATATTGAATTTGATTCCCTTATTAAACTTTCCAATGTATAAAATTCATTTGTTAAATTAATTCCTAATTTTAATGAATTAAACTTATTACGAGATGTCTTTTCCTCACCACGATATTGAATTCCAATGGAGTCACCCCATAATTTATTCCATAATTCATCAAATTCCAATGTAATTAAATTATTTTTTTCATCTAATGTCATTTCATTTATAATATTTAACAAATACCTTTTGTTAAAAAGCGGATATTTTCCCCTCATAAAATCTACATATCCTAAACTATCCTTTCTTCTTATCATAAGATAACTTATTTGGTTATTTTTGGCTCTCTTGTAAACAACCAATCCTATACTAGTTACGGGATTTTTACATTGATGAAATAAATGCCCGTATTTTCCACAATTATTACAAAAATTATAATCCTTCATAAATGTAATATATGCACTATAAGTTTAATAAGCTTTGTTTTTATATTATTTAAATATAATGATACTTGATCCAAAAATATGGGGGCCACATTATTGGTTTGTTCTTCATACCATAGCTCTTAAATATCCATTACATCCAACAAAAGCCATAAAAAAAAAGTATTATGATTTTATACATAATCTTCCATTATTTATACCAATTGAAAACATGGCTAATCATTTTAGCAGTATTTTAGATTTATATCCGGTAACTCCATATTTAGATTCCAGAGAGTCTTTTATAAAATGGATGTATTTTGTTCACAATAAGATTAACATATCTCTAAATCTTCCAGAAAAAACTTTAGATGAATCTTTAAAAGAGTATTATGATCTGTATAAACCAAGACCTGTAATTTGCAGGAAAAGATTAAAGATTCAAGCAAAGCTAGTATATTTAGCCTTTTTTTTGTGCCTTTTAACTATGGCTATCTATCTTTTTGTAAAATAATTATGTAAGTAATATATAAGATAATATGAAAAAGAGAACTAGAAGAAATAAAAAGAAGGTGTATATTAAAAGAAAAAATCACTAAAAATAAATAGGGGTATTTTAACTGGAGGTGAAATAATCGGTCAGGGGGGATATGGATGTGTTTTTAATCCTCCATTGAATTGTGATAACAGCAAGGAAAATGATAAAAATATGGTATCAAAATTGCTTTTAAAGAAAAAAGGAATTAGGGAGGCTGAAACCCTACAACTTGTAAAGAATGTAGTTAATAAGTTGGGAAAAAAAAATAAAAATATAAAAAATTATTTTTTAATTGACAATTTTAAATCATGTACACCTGACAAAATCTCAGCGAATAATCTGAACTATATAAATTCATGCAATCCATTAACAGATGAGGGTTTTGATAAGAAAAATATTAATGACAGATTAAATGAATTATTATTAATTCAATTAGGTTTTGGTGGAAAAGACATTAGAGATGTAATCTATGAAAATAAAACTGATTTTTCTAAAATTAATAATGCCCTAATAGATCTGTTACGGTTTGCAATAGTTCCAATAAATAATGCGAATCTTTATCATCTTGATATTAAGGATTCAAATATTTTATATGATGGAAAATATGCTAAACTAATTGATTGGGGACTTTCGTTATTTATAAGGAAAAATGAAGCAGTACCAGATACATTAAGATATAGACCAATTCAATTTAACTTACCATTTTCAGTAATACTATTATCAGATAGATTTAAACAGATAAGTATTAATTTTCTAAAACCATTTAACAGGAATCGAGTTTATCGGTTTATTGAAAAATACTATAAAATATATTATAATAATTACAATGATAATTTAGAGTATATTTTTAATTCAAATAAATCAAGTAAATTAACAAATAAAAATATTGATAAATTGGCTATAAATTATTGTTATACAGTGGTTGATAAATTTACAGATAGGAAAACAGGTGTGTTTAATAGACAAAAATATCTTCATGAAGTTTTTCTAAAAAATGTAGATAAGTATGGTTTTATAATTACATATTTATACTTTTTTAAGAGCAAATATTTTAATTCATTTTATCCGGAGAGAGAAGCCAGTATTTATAAAATTCGGGTATCTAAAATTATAAATAAGTATTGTTTTTCAACCATTTCTGCCGACAAGCCAATAGATGTGAATAGTTTAATTAATGACTTAAAGCGGATTATGTAAGTGAGAAAAAATTTTTCAAACAATAAAATATCTTATAATATCTTTAAGCTATTTTATCATAATATTTATATGTCATAATAATATAGATGAAATTAGAAATATTTATACTTGGAATAACAGCATTTTTTATAGCAAATACCTATCATGATAATAAGTATATTGATTACATAAAAAAATGGAAGAAATATTACCAAATTGGATTTTTTTCACTGATTGCCCTATCGATTTACATATTTATAAAAAGAAATCCATCTGAATCTGGTAAACTATTACATCATGCAAATGGAATCATAAAGTACATGCCAATTGATAAAAATAGTGCAGATCTGTTAAGTCCAATTTTAAATTATTCATCAAATGGCATTAATGCATATTCACAAAATCCCAATCAAAATGGAGCTTTTAATCGCTTAAACAAAAGTGGATATTCTACCGGTGGAACAAAAAGAAGTGTGAGTGAAACAAAGAAAAAATATGTAGCGTCCAGCCAAAACTGGAAATGTGGAAATTGTAATAATCAGCTTGAAGCCTGGTTTGAAATAGATCATAAGATTCGACTAGATAGTGGTGGTGATAATCATATTAATAATTTGGTTGCACTTTGCAGAAATTGTCATGGTAAAAAAACAGCAATGGAAAATATGTAAATAGTACAAAACAAATAAATAAATAATTCTAGGATTTATTTATTTATTTGTTTATTTATTTGTTTATTTATTTATTTGTTTATTTATTTATTTGTTTATTTATTTATTAGTTTATTTATTTATCAATTTATTATAGTATGGCTAATCAGTTTAATCTAATAGTAGAGAAAGTAATAAGTCCCCTGTTATTTTTACTTTCAAAAAACCAAACAGCAATTATTCTTCTCATACTCTATATTTTTTTTATTATTGTATTGATTTTGTTTAATCCATTTAATATTTTAACTAATTATTCTCAAGTAATTTTTCCATTTATAATATCATTTGGTCTGTTAAATGTATCTCTCTTCATACTTTATAAATTAAAGAATGGTAATTATAGAGTTTTAAGAGAAATTGGAACAATTGTATTTAGTATTATATTTATTTTCATATTTGTTATTATTGCCTTATTTGTTTTAATTAACTATTTTATTAATTCAGTTTTTATTATTATTGGTTCCCTTTTCCTAATTGCATCATTAGCACTTATTTACCTATATATTAATCCCTCCAATGCATCATCCAGTACCGGTCCCGGGATAACCGTTTTTACCATACTAAAGGATTTTATATTTTACATTCCATGTCTGTTTTATAATTTAATTGAATATGTATCTTTAGAATTAAAACTAACCAAAAAACCAATATGGATACTTTTATTAATAGAATTAATATTAATAATACTTTTAGGCGCTCTTCCATTTATATTTAAAAGTTTTTCATCACATGATGGAAAAACTATACTAAAAAACCCAAAATATTTAAATAATCGTATAGATTTAGGAACATTTAAAAGCCTTGGGATAGGATTTAAGGATCGGACCAAGGATGAGAAAAAAAAGAAGAACCCCATTTATAAATATAATTTTGCTATTTCATCATGGATCTGGATCAATCCCCAATCAAATTCAACATCTAAAGTTTATAATAAGATTGGATCACTACTAAACTATGGTAATGTATTTTTTATAAAATATAAGAACAATAAATTTGAAGTTTATGCCAAACAGGGTGATGGGGATAATAAGCTGATTTATAAAAGTAAAAATGTTTTATTCCAAAGATGGAACAATTTTGTTATAAATTATTATGGTGGAACTTTAGATCTTTTCATTAATAATAAACTCGTTCTTTCACAGATCAATATTCTTCCAATATTTCAAAATAGTAAAATTCTAGCCGGACAAAAAGATGGTATTAATGGAGGAATAAGAAATGTTGTTTATTACAATAATGTAATTTCAAGAAATAAAATTAGAACAATATATAATTTAGATAATTTCTAATATAATATTATATTACATGGGTTCATATCTATTGCCAGTTCTTATTATAGTTTCTATATTTGTTCTTCTTCTATTAATTTTTATTTCTGCAAATGTATTTATAATTGGTATATTTGTAATTCTTATTATTATACTACTAATTCTTTACTTTAGTAAAGGAACAAAAACAATTAGCCACCTTAAATCAGCAATGGATCAATCAGTTATCAAAAAAAAGGATATCAATGATGAAGATGGTAGTACATCTACCCAATATGCTTACTCAGCCTGGTTTTATGTAAATGAATGGGAAACCAATTTTGGAAAAGAAAAAATTCTTCTTCAGAGAACAAACAGTGGTGGAAAACATCAGGTTTTTAATCCAAAGATTAGTCTTGGCGAAACCGAAAATGATATAATTGTTACAATTAACTCAGATGCTAAACACTCACATAGCCCACCGGTTACAAAATGTGAAATTAAGAATTTTCCAATTCAGACGTGGGTAAATGTTATTGTAAGTTTAGACACACGGACACTTGATCTTTATTTGGATGGAAAATTGGTAAGAACATGTATACTACCTGGTATTGCAAAGGAGGCTAAGGGTAATATACTAGTCACCCCACATGGAAGTGGATTTTCTGGCTGGACCTCAAATATCCAATATTTTAGTAAGCCACTAAATCCTCAACAGGCTTATAATATATATAAGAATGGGGCCGGCTCAGCTAGTTTAGGAGGACTATTTGACAAATATAAATTAAAATTCTCCTATTTGGTAAATAATATAGAACAGGGTAGTATAGAAATATAATTATATATAATATATAAGAAATGAGTGATGAATCATTTAATCCTGAAGATTTTATTCCAGAAGTATCAACATCAAATACAAATTTAGGAAATAAATCAAACTTTTTTGAAGGATCAAAAGAATTTTTAGAATCAAATAATTTGGTTTCAAAGTTTGCCTTTTTAATTCTTGTCATTTTTATATTTTTTATTTTATTAAGGATCGGACTTATGATACTAACCTATATCTTTTCATTTTCACAGAATCCTATAATTATTGATGGAATGATCGATGGTGATTCACGAAAAAGTTTTTCAACAAATCCCAATGATAAAAATGCTGTACCCATTTATAGATCAAAGAATAAAATGGATGGTTTAGAATTTACATGGTCTGTATGGTTATGGATTAAAAACCCACCAAAGTATCCAACATCTGGATCAAATACTAACGAATATCATCATGTTTTTAATAAGGGAAGTATTTCAACATCGGGTGCAAATAATGGAATTCTTTATCCAAATAATGGGCCTGGTCTTTATATTAGTGAAAATTACAGAAAACTTGTGGTTATTATGAATTCATTCGACAATATAGAAAACAAGGTCGAAATTGATGATATTCCAATTAATAAATGGGTAAATGTTATTATTAGATGTACACAAAATATACTTGATATATTTATTAATGGCACATTAGTTAAAAGCCTTAATCTTAAGGATGTTCCAAAACAAAATTATGATAATATCAATGTAGCCTATAATGGTGGATTTAATGGGAAAATTTCTTCATTAAGATATTTTTCTACATCTATTGGAACAAATAAAATACAAAGTATTGTTGATAATGGACCAAATACTAAGGGAACAAGCACAGATCTAACATCATCAAAACCATACTATCTATCTTTAAGATGGTTCTTCTCCTTTGATTAATTAAAGTTACATTATTAATAAAATAATAAGGTTTATTAATAATTATGAATTTTATATTTACAAGAA
>Ga0233412_10001032_pt1 | contig 15250 bp, 17 predicted proteins | sample Na_anoxic_4_MG_FD_180667 | JGI IMG/M metagenome (GOLD analysis project Ga0233412, IMG submission 180667) | Seawater microbial communities from Saanich Inlet, British Columbia, Canada - Na_anoxic_4_MG | ecosystem: Environmental > Aquatic > Marine > Inlet | place: Canada: British Columbia...
TGAATAGAGTTTATTTGCTTATTTGATTTTCTGAAAATTCGAAGCTCGAAATCCGAAATCCGAAACAAATACGAATGACATAAATCCCAAATTCAAAACGTATCAATATCCTGTAAAGATTGTATAAGTACCAGAAATGTTTTGGTCATTTGATATTAGAATTTTGATATTGTTTCGTATTTCGATATTCGTATTTCGGATTTAGTCGTCTTGAAAATACATCTATTTGGCCAAGTTACATTCTACTTTGACGTTTCCCTGTCTAATTTATGGGCTGTTTTTCCATGTCGTAGCTTTAGGGCAACTGCCATCCTGCTTTCAGTCTCATGGAATACGTTCCATGCTTCCTTGAGCATTTCATCGTATTTTTTCAGTTTCGGCAACTTCTGTTCCCTTTCAGATGAAATCTCCTCTATAGCCTTTCCCATCTTGTTGATTCTTCTAATTAGAACAACTTTTTCGTTTTTTAAGTTTTCATGTTCCTCTATCAAAGTGTTTCTTAGCAATAGAGTGCTCTCTTCATCCTCTCTGGAACTTTTTATCTTTAGCTTAATATTGTTAACCTCAGCGAGTAGTGACTCATTTCTCAATTTCAGTTTCTCAATTTTATCCGGATATTCTTTTATTTTCTTCTCGCATGATGCGATATAATCCTTGGCTGATAATATAGTACGATCTACCTCGTCTATCTCTGCTGAGGCCTTACTTATCTGGGCTTTATACGTTTCATTTTCTGCTTTTAAAAGTTCCTCTGTCTTTTCAAACTCTTTTTCGTCTATATACACTTCCGCAGGAATATATTGATTTTTTATATCTTCCATGCCCTTATTACCCTCTCAATATTTTGGTAAGCGTTCACGGGTTCAGAGTTCAGAGGTTCAAAGGTTGATGAACCCTGAACCTCTGAACACCTACTTATTTTTTTAAGTTCTTCCTGGTTTAATGTAGAACGAATTTTTTCAATTTCAGAGTTTGCATCCTTAAGCTCTTTAAAAAGCCTGTGATTTTCCTCGAATGTTTCGTTGAGTTCGTTCTTGTTCAAGGGATTTTATCTTTTCCATATGAGTAAGCTTCTCCCCTCTCAATACATTTATCTCGTTTTCATAGTTTCTATTCTTTTCAAGAGCCGCATTCAGTTTCGACTCGAGGTAGTCTGTTTCAACTATAGCGTCTTTCTTATCCTCCCTTAAACTCGTAATCTGGTTTTGGTATTGGACCGCTTCCTTCCGCGTCTTTTCTGTTTTTAACTTCATCTCCCGGATACTGCGCTGAGCGTCATTTATTTCCCCCATTAAATGGTCAATTTCCGTTTGCAGCTCTCTTTTTGAAGGTATTTCTTCTTCCATGCGGGCAACTGTATCCTCAAGATGAGATTTTCCAGCCTTCAGGTCAATGATCATCTCCTTTGAAGCCTCAAGATCCTTTTCGAGATTAGCGTTTAATTTCAGAACACTCTCAAGTTGTGCCTCCATCTTTTCTATGACCGCAAGCATATCAGAGATCGTCTTTTCAAGATCAACAGCGTAAGTGCCCTCCTTTAGGATCTCGAGTCCCTTAATTTCCGGCATGATGGCTTTGCTGGTCTCTTCGATCACATCTGATTCAGGCATTATGGAAGTATCTTCTATGGGAGCATTTTCTTTAGATCCCTCCTTTATTTGTTCATCAACATTGAGCAGGCCCTTGTGAACAGACTCTTTTTTCTGTTCCTCCCCCTTTTTTTCTAAAGTCGTAGGTGTCATATATTCTCCTTTTTGTAATAGAGGACCTTTGCCTTTCTTTCAACAGCATTAAGCTTATTTTGCAGATCATTCAATGCCCTGATGAATGTCCCTGTGATCTTCTTATCCAGATTGTCTGCATCCCTGAATTTATCCGGAATTTCTTCTTCAAGCATGCCCATTTTTATTATCAACGCTCCAATTTCGCCCTTCATGAATCCTATGCCCTTGATCATACCTTCAAGAACAGACATATTTGTATCATATCTTTCAGCGACTCCATCATAAATCTCGACCAGTTTTACCTTTTCTGACTCAAGAAACTCTATTTCATGCAAAAGGTCATTCTCTTCGGAAATAAAGCCCATAAGGCCTTTCTTTAGTTCATCTGAACTTTCAGAAAGCATATTGGCTTCTTTCTCCTTTTCCAAAAGCCTAAAGCCCAAATCCTTTAACTGACTTGCCAATGCCTTGTTTTCCTGTTCAAGGCTCTCCAGTTTTAGAACAAACGTCGTTCTTTCCGGGCTTGGATTTGATTTGTTCATTTTCTATGAACCTTGTTTTTGAATTATTTATTCAAGAGTTCAATTGTGAAAAGTCAGGGTAAAAATATTAAATTCATAAATTATTTGGAGTTAATCATAACTATTATCAATTAGAATTTTGATTTTTCCTTATTTTAATAATCCCTCAATTCCGCAATTCGCAATTTTGTAACTTCTCAAAAACTTGGGGTTTTGTAGGGGCTTGATTTATCAAGCCCGATATGGAAGGGTTCGATAACCTGTCGAGAGCCTCAAGGTCGAACGAATCGAACCACTGCACTTCACAATATGAGACCAAAATTACTTTGCCATCAAGTGTACCCCAACTTATTGAGAAGTTACGTAATCTTACCCCGTGAAATCTTTTTTATTTCACCGGGGCCTTAATTCCATTCATTACATATGCCTATTCCTTCCTCTCAAGGATGAGTTGTATAAGCTCAGACTTAGTAAGTTCTTCATCAGCTTCAATTCCAAGATCCTTGCAAATAGAGATAAGCTCTGATTTAAGTTTCCTTTTCAGGTTTTTTTCAGAGTTCTCAAAAATAAGCTCTATAAGCTCAGACTTAGTAAGTTCTTCATCAGCTTCAATTCCAAGATCCTTGCAAATAGAGATAAGCTCTGATTTAAGTTTCCTTTTCAGGTCCGCCTCAGAAGGAAGCTCAACAACAGGTTCTGCTTCTTCTGCTTCTTCTGCTTCTTCTGCTGTTTCTACTGCTTCAGGCTGTGCTATTTCAACCTCTCCAAGTCTTTTTTTCTGCCACCAATCCATCAGATCATCGATTGCCTTAGATAATTCTTTCCCGGATGCCTCCAAATCAAAGGTAATCTCCTCGCCGGTAATCATCTTTATGGCATCTAATGCCTTTTCTTTCATATCAAGGCCCTTGTCTTTCAATGCCCTGATAAGCGGAACAACTGCTGATTTTTCCCGAATAGTTGCAAGCGCTGACAATGCAGCCTTCCTCACCTTCTCATTCTCGTCCTTTAAGCATTGCACAAGGGCTGGTACAGCATCAACATTGTCCTTCCATCCGATAAATGTAATGGCGGATCTCCTTACATCGGCGTGTTCATCTTGTAAGGCGTTTGTTAATAGTTGTGTCGCTTCCTCATCATCATCTTCTGCCAGTTTGTACAGTCCTCTGAGGGATGCAACACGCACCCTGTAATGGGGGTCTGTACCCTTTTCCTTAAATAAAGGAACCGCTTTAGAGTCGCCTATATCGATAAGTGCATTTACTATCTCTGAGACAAGATGGGGCTCCTCGAATTTAACTGTCTCAGTGAGCACAGGCACAGCAGCTTTGTTTTTCATCTTCGCGAGTTCTGTAACAGCCAATATCTTAACCTCCATGTCGCTATCAAGGAGGTCATTGGCAACCTTTTCGAATTTTGCCTTCTCAGAGGTGGATTCAAATACGCCGTCCCTTAAGGCGTTCTCTATTTCTGATTTTACGGCCTTAACCACGGGCACGTCCTTTATTGCAGCTTTTTCTTTAGCCGGCATGGCCTCTTCTTTGAGTTCTCTCTTCCTCAACGTTTCTGCCTTCTCTTCTTCTTTAACCTCACTAATGCGGCCTTTTAGTCTCCGGACCTCTTTCTCATATTCTCTGACATCAGAAATCAAGTTTTTTACAATCTTTGTTTCAAGAGGGCTTTCAGCATCCGCACCCGAATATTTAACTCCCTCTTTACCGATTTCGCTATAGAGCTTCTCTATCTTGTCCTCCTTTTTCTTAATCTTGTCCTTAATGATTTTGGTTTCACTCGATTTAACGAGCAAATCAGGCGCTTTCTTGAATGCAGAACCTATCTTATCAACAGCCACGGAACCCAAATCAAATAGATCTACAAAAGCGCCGCCGGCTTCGTTTAGTACCCTTGCCACAAAACCTAACACACCTGATCTTCTTATTTCTGAATGTTCCATAATCATCTCCCTCCGTAATTAAATATTATGTGCTAATAATAAAATATACTTATATTCATCAAATACATTATTATAGTCTTTAACCGCAGTTTCCAATGTCATGTTCATTGACTCCACATGTTCTTTTACCTTGTTTATGATATCCAAGAAGTTTTTATTGGCCTCTGTGTCCACATTAAAGCGCTGGATCTTGGCCTTAAGTCTTTCCATCTCTATTTCAATATTCTCAAAAGCATTCGTCTCTTGCTTTCTCTTAGTGAGATATTTGAGCCTTTCCTTGTAATCGATCTCGATCTCTCTTTCCCTTTTAAGGCTATTTTCACGATCCATTAATACAGCCTCTATGTTCTTAATCTCTTTCCTGTTGATGTCTGTCTCATGGGTAAGACGTTCTCGGTCTTCAGATAGAGTATTAACTTTCGTTATCAATGACTCTTTATCCTCATCTGTTGCTATATTGGACTCAAGATCTTTAACCCTCCTTTGAAGGCCTTCTTTTTTTGAAGAAAGGGAATCTTCTAATATGTAACTCTCATCTATCTGAGCCTTCAATGTTGGTATCTCATTTTCGATCTTCTTCATTACTTCCTTAACCTCTGCGACATATTCTTCAACATTAATCTCATCGCCTTGTAAACTCGGAAATTCTTCGATGTTGATAGATTCCGGCATCTTTCCGCTGATCATATCCCTTGTGGTAGTCATCACCTCAATTTCTTCTTCCAACCTACTGAGTCTTAACTTATGGGAATTAATCTCTTGCTCAATTTCTTTCTTTTTGGCCAATGCCTGCTGATCTCTATCTTCTAACTTTTCCAACTCTTCTGTTGCTTTGCGAATATCCATAGTCAGGTGTGTGATTTTGGATCTTTTCTCCTTTATATCCGCCTGCTTCTTTTCTAAGTTCTTTTGAATATCCAGCAATCTGTTATATTCATCTTCAATGGGTTGCCTTTCACGTTGAATTTGACTGAGTCTATCTCTGGATTCAGCTATCCTGGGTTCTATTTCGTTAATCGCACCTTTGTTTTCGTCAAGGTGTTTTTGTACCTCTTCAATCCTGTAATTAATGTACTCTATTTCCCTATTATTTATTAATATGTCGGCCTCAAGGATCGCCTTTTTCTTTTTTGCAGACAAAAAAGAACTTAACTTATCTGCATAATTAAGTACCTTTTTATTTCTGAGCTCTTTTATTCTATTATTAGATTTTTTCATCATAACGGTTCACCCACTAAGCCTGCCCTGCCCGCCCTGGCGCGACTTCCTTGGCAAATATTGCAATTTCTATATTATTTATAAGTCCTGGCAATAAAGCCTAAGCATTGCATGCCAGGTCTGGGCCAGGGGTCTGGGCCAGGGGCACAAAGGCACAAATTCCAATTTGTAAATTTTCAATTGTCGATTTTCAATTGTTTGTGTCTTAGTGTCTTTGTGGCTCAACTAATGCCTTTTATAGTTAAGGGCATAGCTCTTGTTCAAGCCTGGTATTATCGATAAATAACCTTTTCATGCCTGAAACAGCTTGCTCTACCAAGTTACCTGACTCAGTTAGTTTATTCTCGCTATCCTGGACCTTTAGAACCAGTTCATCATATAAGCCGACTTCTTCTTCAAGAGAGGCAATTGAGTCTTTTCTTTCAACATTTCCGGAGGAAAGTGTGTTCAATTCTTCTTCCTTTTCAGACAGTGCTTCCTGCAGTTCCTTTACCTTCCGGGTGCTTGTTCGGGCTTCTTTCTCCATTTTTTCGATATCAGTTTTCAAGGAATTTCTCTTTTCTCCAAGTTCGATAACTTCTTCAATTACCGAACATTTCTTTTCAAGAAGCGTTATTTCATCTTTTGGCCCAGCAACCACTTCTTGCCTTTCAGCTAAAAGTCCTTTAGTATAATCGCGCTCGCTTACACGCTTTGCGAAGTCTAAAGAAATATCATTTAGCTCTGCCTCACTCTGTTTTTTTTCAACAGAGGTTTTTGACAGCATTTCTGATATCTCTTCTGACAACCTGGCTTTTTCTGTATCACATCTTTCAATAGCAGACAGTAATGCCTCTTGACTTTCTGCTTCGATATCAGCAACCGCATTTATGGTTTGCTGCACGCTCAACTCGATTCTGGCAATATTCTCACTTAAATCACGTTTCTTGGCTGTAAGGTTTTCTAATTCAGTCTCCGTCCTTTTTGATTCCCTGTCTAAAGAATTAAGGCCATCGCCCATCTCAGGAATTCTTCTCCGTAATAAAGAAATCTTATTTTCCGCATCTTTTGTCTTTTTCTCAGCTATCAGAAACTCTCTGTTAAATGATTTCAGTTGTGCGGAATCCTTTTCTAATTCGGAATTTTTGTCATCCAATATTGCCTTCGATTCACTGAGTTCTTTGCTTGAAGAAAAGAATTTTTTCTGCAATATGGCGACTTCGTTATGAATATCTTTTTCCTCTTTTTCTAACATTTTATTGACCTGCAATATATTTTTCCCAATTTTCCTGGAGCTTAGCGAGTTTTTGCTCTATGCTGGCCTTTTCCTTACGGGCTTCCTCTGCAGCTGATATAGAATTCTCTAACTCCTCTGTCAGGGTATTTACATCATTATTGAGTTTAGCAATAACTTCGGCATCCTTCTCACGAATCTCAGCAAGTTCTTCTTCTTTCTTGGTCTTTTCCATAAGAGTTGCTTTAGCCTTTTTTTCCGCATCTTCCTTGTCTTTTAAAGCTGCCTCAGCCTTTTTTTCCGCATCTTCCCTGTCTTTTAAAATTGCTTCAACCTTGTTTTCTGCCTCTTCCTGTTGCTTACGAGCTGTGTTAGTCTCTTCTGTCAAACCTTGCATTTCCTGTTTCAGCTCAGTCCTTTCATTTTCAATCCCGCGTATATGATCATTGAGCAACTTCAAAATCTCATTCCACCTTTTTTGTGATTCCCCTAAGAGTGCTTCATTACCACCTCCTTTTTCCTGTACAGCTAATTTAGCTTCATCAAGGGCCTTCTGGATATTTTGCAGATAAGAGACTGGCTTATCCCCTGAAACTGCAGGAATCACATAGCCGCTAATGATGATATCAAAATCCTCATCAGCCTTTTCAGCAACATCCTTTAAGCTGTCGGCTGTAGTTACATCACAGTGTTGAGAGAATATATCTCTTACGCGCTTTGTGGCCTCTGAATCGTAATTCAATATCAGTATTCTTCGATTTTCTTCTGACATAGAAACCTCTTAGATTTAAAACTGTAGATTTCGTTAACTCGATTGTATATGAATTTCCTTTTTGGACGCAGATTATCAAGATTTTTAATATCTTAAAAAATATCTGCGGCAATCTGCGTCCTAATTTATTAAGTGGTAAAGAAATTCAGGCTTTCAAGTCTTAGTGGGATACAGCCTTTTTTTCCTCTCCTCAAAGCTGGCATGGATATTATCTTGAATTTTATCCAGCCTATGAAAGAGCCCGGTCAGCACATCATCGTTGATTAAATCTTGCCCTGATTCTTTATCTCTAATTGCAACCACCCTTTTTCCTATGCTGTTAACAATCTTTTCCTTCTCTTCTTTCAGTTCATCAATATTGTATGTCAGCACAATCCCCCTAACAGACCCCTTGATAGAAAGAGCCAAATTTTGAACTTGATCGACAAATGCATCTCCAATATGTTGCATTTTATACCTGAAATCCTTTTCCATTATTTTCCCCTTTCTGAGTTTTATTGTCTGTCTTTATTTGCCTCTACTTGTCACTTGGTCCCAATATTCATCGGGCATATCCTTGGCAAGCTTCAATGCACCATTTGCACCTGCATACAGAGGTTCTTCCACCTTTGTGACCTTTCCGTACCCGAGGGCTTTCTTCATATAGTTCTCGATCTCCTTTTGCAGTCCTATTATCTGACTTCCCCCGCCGGCCAGAATAACGTTTCGTTTTAACCCCCTCTGAAATTCGGGATCAAAGGAAGCAACAAGCTTCCTTATCCCCTCTATTACCTCAGGAACAATAGACCTGCACGCCTCCCTGAGTTCTTCAGTCACATCATGGTTTACAGGTTTGCCGCGGACAGGAAGCTCTATGAAAACGCTCTCCCCTTGTACGGAGACAAAGGCATTTTCCTCTTTGAACCTTTTAACCATAGCCACCGTGAAGTTGGCATCTTTGTGTTTCTTCCTGATAAGATCAAGGAAAACCTGGTCAATATGATCACCGGCCTTTAGTGTGGTTATCTGATCCTCTTCGGTTGGTACTGTTCCTGCCATCCTGCACAGGTCAACAGTGCCTGCTCCAATATCTATGATGAGAGCGCTTGAAAAAAGATTCAGGCCATAAGCAACAGCAAATGGCTCAGATACTATCATGGAATCATTGAGCACCCCATCTGCTATTGTAAGCAAGGTTTTCTTATTCTTTATGCTGGCCATAGCGGGGGCGCCGATTACGCCTCTTATTATCACGTCTTCCGGTTCTTCTTCAGTTACAAGGCCAACAAGGTGTTCAAGAAGATCTTTTGCAATACTCTTGGCCTTTTCATACTCTTTAGGGTTTTTTTCAAGAGACTCGGAATACTTGAGCTTACCTTTGTCAAAAGGTCTGTACAGGTCAAGGGCCAGTCGGTTCCTGATGGCTTCATCACCAAAGACGACCTCCCTTTTTCCAAACATCCTCATTGAGACCGCATCTTTGGGGAATCCCACATAGCTCGAAACAAATGTCCTTACTCCATTGTCAGCAGCTATGACACTTCGCGAAGTCCCGAGGTCAATTCCGACATGTAAAATCTTTGTATATGCCATAACTTTCTCCTATTTATAATCGACAACGTCATCTGTTTAACACATTTCTCAACCGTTTGTTTTCTTCAACAATTAGGCTCAAAAGGTCTTTTCTTTCTTTATCCAACTCTTTTTTCTTTTCTTGATAATCTTTTTCAGGAATCCTTACACCGTGTTTTTCTAAAAAGGCCAATCTTTCCTCAAGCCTTTTTATTGTCTCTTCAATGCCTTTAATCTTCTCATCAACATAGGCCTTCTTCCCGAAGGTCGCGCGCGTTACGTGCGTTATATCCTCGAAAGGTTTGCATACGTTCCTGGTCACAGTTTCGGTGATTTTTTGGACCCCGTCTATTATGGCGGTACTGCCCCTGCTTATGATGCTCCATGAAACAAGACCAATGTAATCAAGGGTTGCATTGGCACCCTTTACTGCTTCATGGAAGGTATCCGATTCGTTTTGTTTAGAGTTCATTGATTTTTCCATATCCATCCTCCCTACTTTCCATGCTGGATGAGTTGTTGGTTGTTTGCCTACATTCTCAAACAGCAATTCCTGTGAACCTTCCTATTGCCTGCCTTGTCTTTTTTTGCGTCTCAATCCAAGGCCCCATCCTCTACCCCGCCCCTTACCACATCCTCTTGCCGGTTCAATGGCCTTTCCGCCAGTCGGTTGAAATTGCAGGGGCTCTTTTCTCCAGCCATATATATTGTTTGCAATATCACTATCCATTGCAATTTCTAAATTGTCACATCTTATTATCAACGTGGGCTTCTTTTGATGTATGTCAATGATTGTTCCAGGTTTTATTCCAAGATTTAACAGTTTGTGAAGCCTGTCATGTGACCCTGGCTTGATATAAGCAATCTTTATCTTTTCTCCAATTTCCAGATCTGCTATACAATCTACTTTTTTATCAATATTATTCTTCCCTTCAATACAACAAGTTCCCTCTGGAATTTTATTTCCGTGCGGGCATTCCGTTGGATGCCCCAATAAAATACAGATGCTTTCTTCAACCTCCGGGATAACGGCGTGTTCAAACTCACACACTGCCCTGTCAGCCTTATCGCCTTTTATGTTTAATACATGTGCAAGCAAGACCTCTCCAAGCCTTTTTCGCCTTATTAAGCCCCTTGCGGATTCTTTTCCTTTACCGGTCATATAGATATGGCTATTATTAAAGGCTATAAGCTCCTTCTTTTGCATACTTTCCAAGATATTATCATCAATTTTGGCATGGCAGATTTGACGAATCTCTTCTTTTGTGTTTTTATCCTGTTCCTCGCACATCCAGATGGCTTCCAGAACTTCTTCAAATATCTTATTCAATCTCAGACTCTCCCTTAATAAGATGGATCATATTATCCCTGATTTTTGTAAAAACAGGAGAAAGCGGTTGGCAAAAGCGCCAATTAAAACGGCATAGATCAGCACAAAACCACAAATACCTACTGCTACTTTGGTCCCTCTTTCCTTTACTATTACCAGAATTGCATTTATGCACGGCATAAGAAAAGTGATCAGCAAAAGGTTCACAATTACCTGGATATTGTTAAATATCCCTCTTTCTACAAATTGTGTTAGCACTGCAACACCCGCTTCTCTTCTGATAATTGACATCAAAAATACATTAACACTCTCCTTTGGAAGGCCGACAAAGCCCGTAAGAATTGGTTTTGTCAAATTCTCGATTACAGCAAGCCCCCCTATTTCATCAAGAAAGAATACAATAAATGTTGCCAGTAAAAATATAGGTATTGCTTCTCCTAAAAAAATATATGTTCTTCTTATGGAATTAATAAAAATACTTTTTATCCGTGGTATCCGCAAGGGTACCATTTCCATAATGAACTCTGACTGCTTTCCAGGAAAGATCTTGTTTGTAAGATATCCGATTAATAATATCTGCGATGCTATAAACCCAAATATGAAAAAATAGGACCATAAAGGCATATCAGCCAGAAGTACCAGCATTACACTTAATAACGGAGCACAGGGGATACCAAGAATTAGCAAAAATGTAGCTATATTGCGTTCTTTTGCTGTATCAAGAACCCTTGTAGTTAAAATTGCCATAGTAATACAGGAAAAACCCATCATAAGTGGCAATATTCCCTTTCCGCTCATACCCATTTTCCTAAAAACATTATTTAAAAGTATGGCCAACCTCGGCATATAACCGCTACTTTCAAGTATTCCATAGAAAAAATAAAATGTGAGCAAGACAGGCATAACAATACCTATAGCAAGCCCTAATCCAACACTTAAAAGGCCAAATTCACCCACTATGGCCCTTGAAAAGATTTCATACGGAACAAATTTACATAGTTTTTCCCCATAAGGGATGATTATTCCCCCAAAAATATCCCCTTCTATTAACCCAACAAGATACTCTGCTCCAAATCTGCCAACAAATAAAAACATTAAGACTATGATAATTATAGCTATAGGAATCCCTGTTAAAGGATTTCTGCTCCAGATTCCCAATTTATCCATAAATGGTATTTTTGGGGTTGGTCTTACGCGGACAACCTCGTCGTATACCCTTTCAGCCTCCTCCAAATATAGATTTACGAGTAATATATCAATTTCTTTTGTTGTCTGTTTTTTTGTCTGTGCTGCAAGATTCTCCATCTCGGAAAATGTATTTGAATCGCATTTTTTCTTCAAATACTCCCAGCTTAATTTATCATCTGTGAGTAACGATAACAGTAACCCCCTTGAGACTGTGAGATTTCCAAGAATTGCATATCCAAGTTCTAAATAATTCCTGATAAATTCGGGGTACTTTACTGTCGATTCCGGTATCTTTACCTTATCCAGTTTCTTCTTTAACGATAAAATACCACCGCCTTCGACTGCCACAGAGGTGTTTATCTCTATATCAAGTATCTGAGATAGTTTTTCTGCATTAATATCAATGTTTCTTGCTATAGCCTCATCCATCATATTGATATTCAATATAATGGGCAGACCGTATTCTATATAGTGGAAGTATAATGAGAGTGATCTTTTTAGATTTTTGGCATCTGCAATAAAGATAATATTCTGAGTTTTTGAATCCAGGATAATCTGTTTAGAAATCAATTCATCTTCATTCTCTGCATAAATTGTATTTGAGCCGGGTGTATCTATTAGAAGACGGCCGTTGCCTCCTCCAAGGATAGGGCTTAAAGAGGTTGATACAGTTGTTCCCGGATAGTTACCTTCTTTTATATTTTTATGACATAATTTATTGAAAATGGTTGATTTCCCGGTATTAACATTTCCAATCAAAATATAATTTGATTCAAATTTATCTGAGAAATCCTCCGCTCTTAATTCCATAATAACTATCCCTTGATTAGACTTTCGCCTACCCCGCCTCTCTAATCGCCGTTGCCAAAGCGCCTTTAGCGGGTGCATTAAGTAGGTCTTCAGCGAGACGCACAGCAGAGATTTCCACGGGAAGGTTTACATTCTTGAGCAGTTTCTCAAACTTCTCCTTGAATCCTTTTGGCATGGCTGTGCCCCCGCTCAAAACGATTGGGATTGGAGTCTTGATCTTGGGGATCTTGCCTGTCGAAGAGAGTACCCGCTGGAGACTCTCAAGAAGTTTGAGTATGAGTTCATCATAAAAGATACCGAGGGCTATTCCTACCCGATCTTTGGGTTCTCGTGAAAAATCCAGTTCCTCTTCTTTTATGGTTTTTACCTTTGTGGCGGGTTCTCCCACAGCTGCTCCAACCATTGTATCGATATAATCGCCTCCCTTCTGAATACTATACGTAATCACAGGAAAAGAGAGGTAAGAGAGGCAGACATTGCACATCCCCCCGCCCATACTTATTCCTATGCCTGTAAAATCATCTTCTGAAAGCTCTGATACTACTACTGCCATCCCTTCGTTTATGGATAGGGGGGAGTACCCTAAACTGCCAAGAAAGCTTTTGATCACTGACTCATGATAAATTACAGAACCTGTTCCATCAAGGGGTTCACCAGGGATTATAAAACATAGCATTTCACCAAATTTCTTCGGTTTTTCAATGAGGCCGTTTACGATGGCCTTGATGACACTCAAGCCCTCCACTTCATCTGGACTTAAGAGCCCTTCTTTCACGGGCCTCCTTGTATTTCCATGGAACATGTTTGCAAAACCTTCGGCGGAATAGCCGATTATGTAATACTGGTTTTCATGTCGATAATACATGACCTCTTTTTGGTTAAGGATTTGCTCGGCAAACCTTGCACTGGGAACCGTGAAGAATGCATTCAGGTCTTGAATTGTTTCGATGTAGTTGGGTTTGTTTTGTGCTAGCACTATGTGGGTGGTTCCTATGTCCAGACCAACCGGCCCCTTTGGGCTTTCCGCTTCTTCCCTAATCACTTTTCTCTTTCCAACCACAGATTTTCTCAGGGCCTTCAGTACCCTTTCAAGGCCCCCGACTGACTTCTCATCAGTCGCCGAATTCACTGTGGTATCTTTCCCCCGTTCTTCCATGCTCTCAAAATCTTTTTCTTCCGCCATTGTCAATTACCTCCTTTTTCAGGTAAAAATGTTACCTACTCATAAAGGGCAAAAGTGTTTACGCTTTTTTATCCATGGCACCTGAAATTTGAAACTCGCAGTTTCTTAATTTGTGCCGGCCGGTCGGATTACCACCACCATAGGCATTCGCTTTGCTACGCCTGTCCTTTTAATTAGGACGCAGATTGTCGCCCTGACCCAGACCTGGCCCTAAAGGACTTAATTCTATAGCCTAAGCTTCGGAATTATTATAGCGACAATATAATACTCAATTCATGTCACACCAGGGCGGGCAGATCCACGCAGATATTAATAATCTTTATATTCTTAATCCAAAAAATATTCGTTAATCCCTGGCCCAGACCCCTGGCCCAGACCTGGCTTTGAAAGGGTGTGTTTATATCTATAGATACGGTAATCGTTACAAAGCATGATAATATTCCTGTGTCGTCGCGCCAGGGCAGGCTGGCATGCAATGTTTAGGCTATATAGTCTGAGTCAATAGAAACCAAAGAGCTTGCAATATATGCCAAGGAAGTCGCGCCAGGGCAGGCTGCGTCCAAAATGGTATTTCCTATACTATCAAGTTAACGTCTACGGTCTATAGGTTACGCTGCTCGTTAGGTTTAACTGATACCGGTTAGCTCATTTTTCAAAACCGTTTTACGTAAACCCTGCACCGAAACGAGCTGCGCAATCGCAACCCTTTGACGAATACTTGCAATGCAGCAAAAGGAAATTCCTCTACTTAAGTTGTTGTGCCAGCAGCAAATTACGGCTCTATTGCGGCCTTGGTGATGGCATAACTTAGCAGACCTGCCCCGGCAAAAAGAGCGCCGGTAAGGAGTAGGCCACCAGCAACAGCGACTCCCGCTAATATTTTGGCTCCGGTGCCAGCTCCGGCGGCGGCTGCCAAACTGGTCGCCCCCGAGGTAGTCATCCCCGAAGCAGTCATCCCCGAGGCAGTCATCCCCGAGGCAGTCATCCCCGAGGCAGTCATCCCCGAGGTAGGTATGAGACCTTGAATAGTGCCCAAACTGCTCATGATATTCTCCTTTGTTTTATAAGTGTTATTTCTTGCTCAAAGTGCCTTCCAGTTCCTGAATCTTTCGGCTGTGGTCCCTTACTTTCTTACCAATTATCACCACAGCCACAGCTATAGCCAATACAACTATACTCCCGAAAGTCATAGTAACTCACCTCCTTCCAAAGCTTTTTTATTGACAATACGATATTTTAGGGCGGGATAAACATCCCACCGAACCTTACCGGGGGATAGACCCACCTATCGACTGCCTACATCGTTCGCCTTATGAACGCTTACTGCTCACTCCTTGCTCATGAGGTCTTCCAGTTCTTGAAGTTTTTGAGAATTTTTTTTGACTTTTGCGCCAATTGCGACCACAGCCGCGGTTATAGCCAATACAATTATACTCCCGAAAGTCATAGTAACTCACCTCCTTCCAGAGCTTTTTTATTGACAATACGATATTTTAGGGCGGGATAAACATCCCACCGAACCTTACCGGGGGATAGACCCACCTATCGACTGCCTACATCGTTCGCCTTATGAACGCTTACTGCTCACTCCTTGCTCATGAGGTCTTCCAGTTCTTGAAGTTTTTGAGAATTTTTTTTGACTTTTGCGCCAATTATGATCGCAACCACAATCAGCGCCAGCAAAATAATACTGCCAAAACCTATAGTCATAATACTTTACCTCCTTTCCATACAGATTTCGCAATAGTTCAGCCACAAAGACACGGAGACACAAACGATTAAAAAT
>Ga0233412_10001033_pt1 | contig 15239 bp, 13 predicted proteins | sample Na_anoxic_4_MG_FD_180667 | JGI IMG/M metagenome (GOLD analysis project Ga0233412, IMG submission 180667) | Seawater microbial communities from Saanich Inlet, British Columbia, Canada - Na_anoxic_4_MG | ecosystem: Environmental > Aquatic > Marine > Inlet | place: Canada: British Columbia...
TATATTCTGAATCATGCGGACGTAATCCACGCGCACCCGCTTGTGCACTCGAGTTACCCGCATAATAGAAATCCGATTGTGTCATACGTGCATTAATAACAGGTTGGTTTGGAGTAACACCATAAGCACCCTTATCGAAAGCCTTTGTGCCCGAGTTCAAGTGCATTTTGGCGTTTTCAGTTGTTTCGCGAATCGTTGTATTCGGACGATCTGCCGGATTAAATACATAAGACAATGGCACATTGGTCGTAGCATTTGAATAAGGACGCAAGTTTCCAATCGTATTTTCTTTTCGAGAAGGACGCACCACGTCCAATAAAGGTGCAACTACCGAACCAATAGCACCACCAATCGCACCGAAATAATCGTCTTGTTTGTTTGCACTACGGTTATTGGCATAAGCCACTTGGGATTTTGCTCCAAAGTCACTATCCCGTGCACCACCCTTTCCGGTTGCTGCTGCTGCGGAAATAGGAACTGCTCCTAATTCATGGTTCTTAGAAGGCATATATTCACCTTCCACATACGACGTTTTTGAATCACCGCCCGCAATACCCGAATATTCCCTAGTAGTTTCCGGACGATTTGTATAACGGTCTTCCTCAATCGGACGTAGTGTTTGACCCTTTTCTTGACCGGTCGTTGTAAAATAACGATCCGATCCCCATTCAAATGTCTTTTCCGGCAATTTCTTTTCGACCCGGCCTAGTTCACCGCGATTTTTAATATGTGTAGAAGCAGGACCTTCGTGACCAATCATCGACACCCCGGATGCCTTGCGGTGATTGTTTACGCGTAATTCGTCTACTGTTTTGGGTAACCATGTTTCACGTTCCATCATACCGGAATTATAACCGCCTAAACCTTCTGTTGTGTATCCAAGACCCAAGCCAGGTCCGACGGTTTCCTGTTTAAAGGGAACTACATTCGCCATCTTTAAACTCGGATTCACACGGGATTGCATGAAATCACTTTGATTGGGTGCACCATAAGCCCATTGATAATTTTCGTTTGGAGCAAATAACGGTGCTTGTTCTTTTTTATCGATTGTTTGGGACCCGTTTCCGGTATATGTGTCCATTAAACCCTCATTTTGATTGGCTTCAAACTTGCGGCTTCTTACTTTACTTCCGAAATAAGGAACCATATTATTATGTCTAAAGTAATCACAACCGACTTTTTGTCCGCTTAGTGCAATGAAATCCTCTGAACCACCTGATAATTCTTGAGGAGCACAATCCATACCCGTTTTGGACTGCCAATGTTCGTTTTTCAATATATTCTTTGGATCAGCTAAATTGAAGAATTTATCTGTATAGGATTCGCCATTGTATTTATTGTCTACTGCTAATTTTGTGGTAATATCTAATGCGGCATCGCGAATCGGAATTTCACTTGGATAATTTACATTGGGAATGTTTGTGTTTGGCAACTCCATTTCCATTGTATTATTGGTTTGAAATCCTTCTTCCGATTGTTCATTATTGTTTGATTTACTAATGAAGTATAAACTACTTAATGCTACTAAAGGTATCGCTAATTCCATTGTATATAACAAGATATATACAATAGACACAATATATATTTTACTTTTCTTTATTTTCTAGAAAAATCGTCCGTTGTTAATTTCGGTTTGTAGTTATCTTTCTCTAAAATACGTGTTTGAATATTGTCATGAAACGGCTTCTCTACATTCGCTTGCGGATTAATAAAAGGAGTTTCCCATACTGGATGCTCTAAATCTCTATACATCCATGCAGGATGACTCGCACGACTTTCTTCTACAAAAGGACGTGCATTTGGATATGAAATCTCCTTGGAATGCACCTTTTCTTCGCTATAATTGTTTAGTTCAACATTGTCGCGATTCAAATTGCGTGTTAATCCCATTAAATCGCTTTCCAAGTGAATATTGTTTGTATTCAAATTCGCACCGAATTCTTGCAATCGCACATGCACGTCTTCTTGGAATGGCATGGTTGAACCTGGCCCCGGTTTATCTAACATATATCGCCCGGCATAGGTCATTTCTTCTAATTGCTTTTTAATTCGAACTTCATCATCATGGAATCTTGTAAATGACATTTATACTCGTATATATGGGGTGCATAAAAAATAGTTAATCAAATAAATACATAAAATTCCAAGACATTTATTATTAATAGAATGTCTAAAGTTCCAAGACTGTGTTTAAATATGATCGTGAAAAATGAAAGCGCCATTATTATTCGCCTCTTGGAATCCGTTATCCGCTATATTGATTCTTATTGTATTTGCGACACGGGTAGTAGTGACAATACAATGGAATTGATTCAACAGTTCACCTCTAAACACAATATTACGGGGGTTTTATACAAAGAACCCTTTCGCGACTTCGGTTACAATCGCAGCCATGCACTTAAAAAATGTTGTGCAATGGAAAATATCGATTTTATTTTACTAGTAGACGCCGATATGGTTCTTCACGTTGATGAAAGCATTTCTCCGAGTGCTTTCAAAAAACATTTGTCCAAGAGCTCGGCTTTTTATTTATACCAAGGAACCGCGCATTTTCAATACAAAAACGTTCGGATTGTGAAAAAGGATTTGGATCTCTCTTATTGGGGCGTTACACATGAATATTTGGTTCTTCCTAAAGATTGTAAAACAAATGAAATAAGTAAATCGCAAGTTTTCATCAAGGATTTGGGCGACGGAGGCTCCAAAGAACACAAATTTCCAAGAGATATTGCCCTCTTGGAAAAAGCCTTGGAAACAGAACCCAATCACCCTCGGTATTTGTTTTATTTAGCCAATAGTTACCGGGACAATAAACAATATAACGAGGCCATTGCCACGTATTTGAAAAGAATAAACGCCGGACATTGGATCGAAGAAGTGTATTATAGTTATTATAGCATTGGTAATTGTCTTTTGTTTTTAGAAAAACCAAGAGAAGCTATAATGTGGTATTTAGATGCCTATGAAATCATGCCCCAACGCGTTGAAAATCTCCATAAAATCGTCCATATTTATCGTCTTCAAGAAAAATATAAATTGGCAGTCCATTTTTATCAACTGGCTAAAGAAAGTTTAGCCAACTATCCGCCCAACACCTATCTTTTCATGGAAAAAGACGTGGTCGACTTTAAACTCGACTATGAATATTCCATATGCGCGTATTATTGCAATGAAAAACCCAGTGTTTTAAGCAAACTTTCTATGAAGCTTCTTGGAAATAACCAAATTCATATGCCCATTGCACAAAGTATTTTGTCCAACTATCGTTTTTATTGTAGTTCTTTACAAAAGAAACACGACCCCTATTACGACGACTTATTGACCTGCTTTCGGTCGTGTAATGAACCACTCGACGGATTCAATCCCAGCACACCGACCCTTCTCAAAATCGATGACCATTGCTATTTACTAAATGTCCGCTATGTGAACTATCACATCGATCAAAACGGCCTCTACGACAATCCTTCAAACATTATTTCCAAGAACATGATGTATAAAATCACGAAAACCCACGGAAAATGGTCCGTTTCTCATAAAACGGAACTCAAATACGACGACTCCTTGGACGGTTATTATTGCGGTTTGGAGGATATTCGTCTTTACATTCACAGCACGGATCCATTGCAAATCGGATATATATGCAATCGCGGAATAGCTAGAAATAACATACAAATTGAAACCGGATTGCTAAATGAATGTTTAGAGGAAACACGAGAATCCATTGTTTTGCCGTCCCCTCTAAACAAACCTGTTGAGAAAAACTGGGTTTATATGGATCAAAAAACGCCTAAATCAATGGTTTATAGTTGGTTTCCTCTTTGTCTTGGAAATATAGAAAAGAAAACGTTCGTTAAGACTGTTCAACACAAAAGTCCAATGTTCTTTTCTAATATGCGAGGGTCTTGTTTGGGTATTCATTTCCAAGACAAAGAAGAAACCTGGTTTCTATGTCATTACGTTGTTTTCGATACAAAACGGTATTATTATCATTGTATGGTCGTCTTAAATAATAATGATTATAGCATTAAAAATTACACGAGATTGTTCAATTTTGAGAAAAACCCCATTGAATATTGTTTAGGCATTGTTTACGAAAAAGAAAAAAATGGATTTTTGATTTCGTATAGCCTAAATGATATGTGCTCGCGGTTTATACACATTCCGAAAACGGAGTTTGATAAACTCATGATGAACCCAACTCTTCCACTGGATTGTAACTAGCCTCTTTACATCGACCATACGTTTTCCTGTGAAATTGACAAATCCCGTGTTCTTGTATTCCGAGTAAATGTTGCTTGGTTCCATAGCCCTGGTTCTTATTTAGGAAATATCGATCAACCAAATCCGGATATTTAGCACATAATTGTTCAATATATTCATCGCGACTGACCTTTGCTAAAATCGACGCCGCTGCAATATTCGTAAACCGATTGTCACCGCCTTCGAATGTGTCGTGAGGCAACGTTAACAATTGTTCGGAGGTGTCGTCGAAATAACTGTAAGGCTTGAAATCGTTTCCATCAACCATGAGAAACACGCCGTCTTTTCCAAGTTTTTCCACGATTGAATTTATTGCTTGATGCATTCCTTTAAATACAGATTGACGAATATTAATCGCGTCAATAACATCGTGTTCCACATATTCAACACTCCACGCCACTGCATTTTCCTTAATATATTCCGCGACTTCCTTGATTTTCTTCTTTGACGAAAACTTCTTGGAATCCTTCATTAAATCGTGGCGAAATTCATTGTTTTTAGGTAAAACGACGGCTCCAACATATAAACGACCAAACAAAGGTCCTCGACCGGCCTCGTCAACACCGATTTCGATTTTATTTTCTTCATTGTAAAAAGTTGCTAATGATGATGTCATTGTTTTAAGATATTACTAACGGATCATTATTTTCAATTTTATTAGGCTGGTTATTTAGTCATTATTTTCCAACTATAAAGTATATTACATACGAAATGAAAGGTATCAAATTATCTCCTCTAAACCTGTTTATTATCTTGGTCCTTGTATTGATTTTTTCATTGGTAATCGGATATTCTGTGCGCGAATCTTTTAAGGAAGGCATGGAAACAACTACGACAGCAACAATGAAATCATATGCACCTTATAGTGATGCACAATTACTAATTATCAAGCCTAGCGATGATTCGAGTGGCGCTATTTACTTTGATCCTGTATACGGAAACATTGTAAATGTTTTAGACGATTCTGATTCGACTTCCACTTCTATGTCACCAGGCGGCGCGAGTAATTCAAATGGACAATATGTAATTGTTACACGAAGCGGAAACTCCGTTGACAAAGTTGATTTAGCAAATGCAAAGAAGATCGATATGTTGCAAGGAACAAAAGAATCTTGGTCCTATAACTTTGCTGGTTCTACCATCATATACGTAACATGGGATACCAAAACCGTCATTTACTTGTTGGACAATGTTTCGGGTGAAATGAAGAGCATTTATATTTCTACATATGTAAGTGATTCGAAACAAACAAATTTAGTGGATAACAGTCTTCACGGAAGCAAATTGCCATCTGGCACTAGCACCGTTGTTCCTTCCATGCATCAAGAATCCACTGTAAATGGCGTCGAAGCATGGCAAATCAGCGAAAACGTATACTTTAATTTCCAAAAGGGTATTTACATTAAAACAACCTCCGGATACAACAATGCTCACGATTCTCAAGCCGTTTCCGGAAGTATTTTGGCTTACGATTATACTAACAATCGCGCGGTTGTTTCCACTAAAATTACATTGAACCAATCTCCATCTGCTATTGCATTGATCATTGTAAATCAAGGCACAAGTGACGCATCTGCTTCAAACAATTATCAAGTCAATACAACCGCACGTGTTAATTATGATAACACAAGTGGTAATACCTCTAAAGGAAATGGACATTCAAATAATACCTCTGGAGGAAATGGTTCATCTGGAGATAGTTGTGCTTCTAAGAAGAAATCGTGCGATGATGATTCCGACGACGAAAATCCATATATCTTGAAAACACAAGTCGTTCCACCTGTATGCCCTATGTGTCCTACACAATGCGACACACCTCCAGCAAACAACACATCTAGCGGTTGCAGTGTAACCGTGAATGACCAAGGTCAATTGATTGACTGTAGCGGAAATGCGATTAAACCTCCTTCTTCCATTAGCCCCGATTATTATTATGGACAGGGTCTAGCTGAAACCGCTCAATCTGCGATTCAAACAACTGGAAGCACAATCGATACTGGAATCACTAGTGCTACCAATTTGGCCGGAAAAACACTAGATACTGCGGGTGGTGCTCTAGACACTGGTCTAAGTACTGCCGGAAAAGCCGTATCCGATGTGACTTCCGGCGCTGAAGGAGCCATTACAGGTGTTACAAAAGATATTACGGGTATGATCACCGGTCTTGGAAGAGACGTCACGGGTGTAGCAACACAAGGGATCCAACAAACCGGAAGTTTGGCTTCCAAAACGGTAGGTTCTGCTACCGGACTTGCGAGCCAAACGGTAGGTTCTGCTACAGGACTTGCGAGCCAAACCATAGACACAGGTGCGAATCTTCTTTATAGCACCGGACAAGGCGCATATGACATTGCACAACAAGGAATTTATAGAGATCCTTACGGTGTTTACAGAAATGCATACGGACAACCCGTTGAAGCACCTATGATGCAACAATCAACCTATCCAGGTGCTCCTGTATATCCTACTGGAAGATACCAAGGATATGGAACATGCTCCATGCCTTACCCAATGCCTCAATCAGGATATGATCCTATGCCAGTAACCAACGACTTCTCTCAATTTACATAAATCAATAATGGAATTTTATAATTTGTTCGTTTATAAGCAAATTATAAAAAAAAGACCTAAAGTAGGGAGCCATAGTCAATTATGGATTATAATGATGTTTTGAGCCGTAAAAATATAGAAACTGAAATCACACATTTATTACAAAATTACGACGAGCTATGCAAGGACATACAATTCAAAAAAGGGATTTATTTGTACGGTGCCCCGGGAAGTGGTAAAACGTATTTTGTGGAAAAACTCCTTCAAACATTAAATTACGACGTGATTAAATATGACGCGGGAGATGTTCGAAATAAATCGCTCATTGATACCATTACGTCGAACAATGTGTCTAATATGAACGTCTTGGACATGATGAAAGGGAAAAAACGGAAAATTGTGATTCTAATGGATGAAATAGACGGCATGAACAATGGCGACAAAGGCGGTATTAATGCACTCATTAAACTGATCCGTCAGAAAAAGACGAAGAAACAGAAGCTCGAGAATTTCACTTTAAACCCGATTATTTGCATTGGGACCTATTACATGGACAAGAAAATCAAGGAACTCATGAAAGTGTGCAATGTGTTCGAAATGAACACGCCAACCACGCAGCAAATCGAAACATTGATCGATCCGTTTTATTCGGAAAAGGTGTTTTCGTGCAAAACGGGCGTCTTGGACTATATTCAAGGCGATTTACGGAAACTCAAATTCATCGAAAACCTTTTTCGTAATAATGCAAATCAAATAAGCGAAGAAAGTTTGCACCACATTTTCCAGCAAAAATCGTGTAATAAGGATTCAAAAGAAATGACGAAAAACCTTTTCGTGAATTATATACCTTTTGAGGAACACAACATCAAATTGAATGATAATGACCGCACAATCGTAGCCTTGCTATATCATGAAAATATTATTGACATTTTAAACAAGAAAAAGGGCAATCACAACGACTTCTATTTGTCCTTCTTGGAAAACATATGTTTTTCGGATTATTTCGACCGAATTACTTTCCAAAACCAAATCTGGATTTTCAATGAAATGAGTTCGCTCATGAAAACGTTTTATAATAATTTCCTGTTTCACGATTACTTCAAAAAGGAAAAAAAAGGAACGTGTTTGCTAAAGGAAGTTCGGTTTACAAAAGTATTGACCAAATATTCCACGGAATACAACAATTCATTGTTTTTAAACCATCTTTGTCAACAACTCAATATGGAGAAAAAAGACGTATATGCATTGTTTCAAGAACTAAGATATACGTTTAAAGAAGGCGATGAGGACTTTTCCACGTTATTTGAACCAGGACAATCACTCGAACATTTATTTGACGGCTATGAAATCAGCAAATTAGATATTCGGCGCATGTATCGATTTTTAGACAAAGTTGTCAAAAGAGAACAAACAATCGACGAAATCGAATAATGTCATATAATTGACCAGGTATGTTTAGCCTATTTCATGTATAATCTATAATATATACATGATCACGCACATAGCGAATCATTTTTATAATTATTCTTTTGTTTATTTCATCATAGTCGCCATATGTATCATTGGAATTTGCTATTTGACATCGCGCTACGAATCTTTTTCTAGTAAACCCGAAGAAAAATCAACCAAAAACGAAGTAAAAGGACGCGGATATAGCGATAATAGCGCCCCTTATATTGAACCAATGTTTTACGAAAATTTCATTAGTCCCATACAAGCCCAACAAATTTTAGACAAAGCCCATCCACTATTTAGGGAAAGTACCGTCGTATCTGGCTCTGACGAAAAAGTCCGAAAAAGTGAAACTGCATGGCTTTCTAAAAACGAAACCCCTGTCAAAGAAATCGTGGAAAAAGTATGCGAACTAACCAATATTCCTTTTTCGCATGCTGAAAAAATGCAAGTCGTCAAATACGGACCCGATGGTTTTTATAATCAACACTGGGACGCTGCATGTGAAGACAGCCCGGAATGCGTGGAATTCGAGAAAAACGGCGGACAACGCAAAATCACCATGCTCATTTATTTAAATGATGACTTTGAAGGAGGCGAAACCGAGTTTCCGAATCTAAAAACATCCTACAAACCCAAACGTTGCGCTGGTCTGTTATTTAGGAGTTTAGAGGAAGGCGGTGGACATAAATGTCATCCAAAAGCATTGCACGCAGGTGTGCCCGTGAAAAGTGGGCAAAAATACATCTGTAATGTGTGGCTTCGTGAAACACCGCACCAAGAATAATCGTTAGAATACCTGTATTTCAAACTACAGCTATTACATCTATGAACAATCAACATTTTGAAACCCAATATAGTGCCATTGTGGAATCCAAATACGGACCACAACGCAATATAACCAAGGATCCAATTCTCACCCATAATATTGGAACACCTCATTCTTATTCTATACCGAAATACAAACGTGTGGATATGACACAATATCATAGTTATAGCATCGACCCGATTGGATGTAAGGATGCGGACGACGCCTTTTCCGTATACACAGAAAACAACAAAGTCTATTTAGCCATCCACATTGCCGATCCAACGGAATATATTGAACTCAATTCCGCCCTTTGGAAAGATATTGTCCAACGAACCACCACCAAATATCCCTCCAATCGCCCTCCGATTCATATGATGCCGCAAGACGTCTTGGAATTATCCAGTTTACAAGGAGACGAGCAAGGAACCACGAAAAACGCCATTTCCGTGGTTTCGGAAATAGATCCAACTACTTACGAACCATTACACGGAATTAAACTCCTCTTTACAACTATCACTGTCAAAAAAGACCATGCTTTTAGTTATCAGACTGCATCAGCTATTTGCGACACTCACGAAGTATTGAAAACCGCACTTTCTATTAGCGAAACATTAAAAACCAAACGCTCTTTAAAAACCACCGGTATTAAATTAAACGAAGTTTGCACTGCCTATCCTATTTACGAACCCAACGACGCTTATTTATACGAAGATTCCTCCAAAGTAAGATTAATGAAACAAATGATCGCAGAATTCGCGATTTTCGCCAATTCCTTTGTCGGCGAATATTTGAAAATCCATTTGAATGTGGGCATTTTCCGTACATGTAACGCAAGCGAATGGCTGCAAACTCTTTATAGCGGCATTTCTGGCGACGAATTATTACAAGAAATCATTACCAACGGTATTAAAGCGGATTATATGGCGAACGTCGAATCACATGATTTAGTGGGTCTGCCCGAATATTGCCATTTTACATCGCCCATTCGACGATTGTCTGACTGCATATGCCATTATTTACTGAAATATATATGTTTTAAGGAAGATCACAATGAACCTCCATTTTCGGATAATTTATTGGAACATTTAGCGGGAAAATGTTTATTAGTAACACGTGCCGAAAAAAAGAACCAATATTTAGATATCAAATTCCGGTTATTACAAGTCATGAACAATATGATTGCAAAAGAAGGAAACATTCGCATTACGTATTATTTAACGGGATATAGCGGTCTGTTTTTGAATCTGATTATTTGTAAGATCAACGATTTTCATGTTCATATGTCATATACGTTACGTATACGCAATTTTACCAAAACGATTCAACCGAAAGAGAAATATAGCTTAGTTATTGATCAAGTCAACTGTTTTCATCAATACGACGAACATACAATTCCACAATTAGACAAACATGTTTTATCTATATAAAAACAATCATAATAGTAGTATAATGGGTAACTCCTTTTCCAACACAAATGAACCTGAAGAACAAATAACCTGTATTATTTGTAACACAAGAGTAGAGAAAGCAGATTATATTGATTTAGGATGTTCGCAATGTAAGAACCGAATCAAAGGTTATTTTCATAACGATTGTTTTCATAATTATGTAGACGAATATAATGGAATCTTTCTTTGTTTTGACTGTAAGAAAAAAGAAAACAAGGAAACAAATAATTTCGTATAACAATAAAAATTTACAAATATACATTTTTATTGTTTTTTTGATTATATATTATCGATTTTAGGGAAATGAATATCCAGTTTGCCCGGAATCTTCCCTTTATTTAGCTGATATAAGCAATTCATAAAATCTTCATCATATTGCACATAAGTCTTTCGTAGGTCTCCAATAAAATTACCAAAATTCTCAATACCATCGTCATTCAAGTTATCATATTTTTGTCGCAAGTTTTCTATGTTGTCTGTTTTTAGTTCATTATACATTTCCTCTAATCGTTTTTCTGAAATAATAAAACTGAACGATATATCAAATACCATGTGACTTTTTTGTTCTTCATCCATATTATTTACATTTCTCATTGTTCCAATACCGTGAATATGATTGTTTTCTTCGTTCCATTCCCAACCGGTCCAATATACAGGTTCTTTATACCAATAATACTTTTGATCTGATTCATCATAACACAAAGACATCAAATAAATTTTACTATAAGCAAGTTCTTCCCACATTTTACACATGTTATCCCTCTCTTCTGTATCTACAATAGGCGCGTTGAGATTAAAGTCCTCGATGTATTGTGATGCATTTTCGTAATAAGCCATTCTTAATTCGTTTATAAAATATACTGGTTTTCTATTAAAAACAAGCCTTTCAATTTTCTATTTTTTTCTGACAACTATATATAATATGCCAATCGACATCAACCTTTTAGGAGAAGACGGAAAACGCCTTTTTAAGGAATGGAACGAAAAAGTAAAGAAACACAACAAATATACTGTAAAAAACAAATACCACAAAGAACGCAACATGGACATGTGGCACAAAGATTTAAACGACCTAAATAATTATTATCGTAAAGCCTTAAAAGCCATGGAAAGCGAAAAGAAGAAGGAAATGATGGAATTAAAAAAGGCCGTCAAAGAAGCTGAAAACAGTATCAAAACAAAGAAACCTCGTTGTCCCAAAGGAACACGCAGAAGCAAGAAATCCGGAAACTGCGAAAAGAAATCTATGCAATCAAGAAAGCGTTGCCCCAATGGAACACGCAGAAACAAGAAATCCGGAAAGTGCGAATAATTGTATTCGTTACCTCCTCCCTTGAACGATTCAAGGGTTTAAATTTTTTTGATCAATCCTTTTGATCCAAAAAATAAGGCAGTTTCAAATTTCCTTTTTTTAATACGTAAATATATGAGATGCCGTTTAACAATAGTGTTTTAGGAAAAATAAACAAAAGAATTACAAAAAAATATACAGGGAATTGCAAAAATAAATCTATGCAAACAAAAAAACGTTACCACAATAGAAACCACATAAACAAGAGAATTATACAATATAAAATGCATGGAGGGGGTGATATAGTTAGTGCGAGTAATCAAGTTGAATTATCAGAATTAACAGGAAAATCAAATGTAGGTGATTTTATTCGTTATCGAGTACCAAACGAAAAAACGATTATAATATATGAAAAAATCATTCATGACAACGTATGTAAAGGAATTGAAAGATATAAGATAAAGTATGCGAGTAATAAAGCTGAATTATCAAAATTAACACAAGAATCAGATGTAGGTGATTTTATTCGTTATCGAAAAGATGAAGAAACAATTATAATATATATAATCGATAGTGAAACAACTAATAATGAAAAACGTAAAAGGAAACAGGAGTATGTGATTAACAACAACATTTGCCATGTTAAACATCTAGATAATTTAAAGGAAGACATACATGTATTTGAAAACAATGAATTAATTATTTACTCTGAACCAAATAACGAATATATTAAAAGACTATATAAAATTGTAGTTGACAATCCCAATTATCAAGCAATATTTATGGAAGAAATTGCTACTATGTATAAAAATAATTTCTTTGTATATGAAGCTGAAAATCAAGATATATTAAAAGACTATATAAAATTATTTCAAGACGGTGATCGTATTATTTTTGAAAATTCTGATAGGAGTCATGAGAGTATAGAAGTAAAAAAAGTCAAAAAAACTAATAATAGCATCAGTTTACTCGACTTAGGTAAAGTATTCGATTAGGGAAACCGCAAATAATTAAATTTTTTTGATCAATACTTTTTTTTGATCCAAAAAATAAGACACCAAATCGTCATTTTTGTAATCATAAATATAGTTGATTTCCTTGACACCCGACGCCAATAACAACCGCGCACAAATCAAACACGGATAGTGCGTAATGTAGGCAACACAATCCATAGACGAAACCCCACGTTTCGCACAATCACACAAAGCATTTTGTTCAGCATGAATCGTCGCTTGTTCATGTCCATCACGCACAATGCTAATATGATCACAACCCGGCAAAAATCCATTATAACCTTGACTAATAATACGGTTATCCTTTACCAATAAACAGCCGACTTGTAACCGTTCACAAGGCGAACGTTTTGAGGTCGCTTGGACAATTTCCTTAAAATACTCATCCCAACTAGGGCGTTTTAATGATTCCATTACTAATACATAATAGAATCATTTAGATTATTTTCGTTTCATACAATTGATGTTCTAAAAACAAAATCCGTTTTTGCATGAATTCGATTAAAGCACGCTGTTTTTCGAGCACATGAACCGTTTCCTCTAAACTCATTTCAAATGGACCATTCGGTCCATTACTAATAATCGCAGGCATCGCTTTTTGCGCTTGTTCTCGCTCTTGTTTCATAATATATAAATGTTGACATACGTCTTTTTTAAAAGCGGGTTTTCCCACTTCATAATGCTCTAATAATTCGTTCATATATTTCGTGAAAAAATCACGAATCATTTGTTCCTTTTTCAATCGTATAAAATGCGATACTTGCAAGGTGCTTTCCTTATGTAACGGCGACGGATTGTCCAAGAATTCGTATTTATTTACAGAATTGTGTTCATGGGCAAAGACTAATATTGTTTTGAGGGGATTCAATTGAACCATGGGAATGCTATAATTTTTCAAAAACATTCGTTCTTCCGCTAAACAGGCTAAATCATTGTAATGGGTTTCTTGCAATAAAGATTTGCGAAAAGCGAACGTTGCTGCAGTAGCGTGATTTTTTCCATAAGGTCCGAATTTCATCATTTTGTCGCATTTGTTAAAGTAAATATACATTTCACTCGATCCTGCGATTTTCGCCTCGGGATGTGCTTGTAATTTAGAAACCGCGTGCATGACTCTTTCCGGTGGATAATAATCGTCGTCGTCCATGTATACAATGTAACTCCCCTTCGCTTTTTTGTGCATAAAATTCCGTTTTTCGCCTAAGGCGAGCTTTTCCTCTAAACGATAATATTTGATTTGGGGGATGTCACTTTCAATTATCAATTGTTCGATGTTGTCTGTTCCGTCGTCTACAATAATCCATTCCATACGGTCTTTTGGATACGTCTGGTTCTGGAAACATTGGATTAAAATGGGTATAAACGGGCGGCGATTATACGTCGGCGTACAAATAGACACAAAAGGGTATTTTTTCGTTTTCTCCATAAACTAAAAAATAGGGGGAAGTTTCTATTTTCCTTCTAAACGCAACTTATTTCTCGGTATTTGTTTCACGAGTAGTGTTTTGAGGAGAAGCTTGTATATCACTTGGAACATCAATATAATTATTACCGTCCGAAAACCCAGATGACGATGGTTGTATTTTCACATTCAACGGTTTTGCTTCAACGTTGTTTGACGGCATTTCACTCGTAATGTATTTGTATTTTTGATAAGCCCATGTGATTAGCACTGCAATAATTAATACATTGATTAATATGAGCCATGTAAACAAATAAGTAAAGGTTTGTTTAATCGAACTCGACGACATGGCAGTGGCGCTGTATTTTCCAAAAATAGATGATTGGAAATCTTTCATATAGATGCTAATACCGCCCAACAACATTAATATTATAACGATTTCAAACATATATGCGGTTCCCCAATCGGCTATTTTGGTCGAATAGTGCCACAAATAAGTGGGTATTTTATTCCATTGAAACGTGGGTGGATTTATACATGGGTCGTTCCATTTTAAACTGGGTCCCAAGTTTGCAATGTTTTCGCTAATTCCCGTAAACGTGTTCATGGTATTTGTTCCTTGGTAAAATAAAACACCTAAAAAGGAATACAATACTAAATAACCAAACACGAGGAAAATACCCAAGGGAACATTGACCGCGATTGTCCAAGCAGTATAAAAGAACATGGCAATGAAAAACAATGGGTAACCAATATATGGTGGATATTCAAAGCGAAGCAAGTTCCCCATTCCCGACTCAATAAAGTAATAACGTATTGCATAATATCCAGCGACCATTATTGCTAAACCGGATATTGTCGAAGTTCCAAACTTGTGATTCCAAGCATTAATAAAATCGACCAACATTACGTATTGCAAATTCGCCGAAACGAGAACCAAAAACAAGAAAAACAGTCCAATATAAATCAGATTATTCCAGGTTACATAATGTTTAATTGTTTTGGCCGATCT
>Ga0233412_10001034_pt1 | contig 15233 bp, 31 predicted proteins | sample Na_anoxic_4_MG_FD_180667 | JGI IMG/M metagenome (GOLD analysis project Ga0233412, IMG submission 180667) | Seawater microbial communities from Saanich Inlet, British Columbia, Canada - Na_anoxic_4_MG | ecosystem: Environmental > Aquatic > Marine > Inlet | place: Canada: British Columbia...
GAATCTAGCTGCCAACATAACCCCACACACGATTATCCATTCTGCGGTGGAACTTGTCCTATAGGTGAAGAATGTATTGTTTACTATACTGGTGATGGTACTATGGATGGAAACTGGTGCGAGTGTATGCCTGAAGGATATACTAATTGTGGTGTATCAGGAGATTGTACTGGGTGGTGTTTAGAAGGTGATACCTGCTTAAGTGATATACATGGCTGTTACTGTACTCTAAATTTTTGTTCTGATTCTGATTACGAAAATTCACCAGGAGAGTTTGGTACTTGTACTGATGAAACAGGAAGTTATGAGGATGAATGTGTTGAAGGCATTCTCCATGAATACAGGTGTTGGGAAGAAGCTAAAACATATGATATAGAGATGAGTTGTGATTATTTAGAATATGATTGCAATGAGTGGATAATAGGTTATGAATGTGTAGCTGGTTATTGTGCTCCACCTTAAATAGAAACCTTTAAATATGAGTGAATTAAAGATAATGAGGTACATAAAATGGCAAAAGATAAAATAAAAGTAATCGGTTTTACCCTGAGCATAACTTTTGTGATGGCAATTGCTTTAATTCTATTTCTGAAAGCAATAGGTGTTATTTTTGATCCTTGGTTCACTAGGAATGCTATAGTGTTAGCAGTAGTTACTGGAATAATTGTGGTAATAGGTATTGTAACTGGTTCAATAGCATTTGGATCGTTTATGGCAAAGCAAAGATAAGAAATTGATGCCGATCTACCTCCAGTGGATACCTGTGAATTTGGGGTGGGATCAGCATCAAATTACCACCTCAAATGATCGGGTCTTTTTAAAGTTTTCTCTATAAAATCGAAATATTTAAATACTACTACTTATTTGTTATTTTTATGATATATAGAGTTATTCATAAATGTTCAAAATGTAATCACATTGAACACGAAAAAGTATCAAGAAAGAGACAATTTTTTGAAAGATTATCGTTAATAGGTGTATTTTTTGGAATGTTCTTAGTATTTGTTGGAGCATTAACAACTTTAAGATTTTTTGAAGTAGTAGATGCTGGGTATATTGGAGAATTAATTGGTGGGGGGTATTATGCAACGACAGTTGATATGTCAAATTCACTAATATCAAAAAAGGATATGCAAATACTAAAAGCATATGCTAATGGTATAACAAGCAATTGTTTACAAAATGATACTGATTGTAAAATAACAGCAATCTATACAAATCTAAAATATAACTGGGAATATGAGATTGGCTATGATTTAAATCCACTTAATATATTAGATGAGAAAGAAGGAGATTGTGATGAAGTAAATAACTTATTTGTAACTCTACTTGATTCAATTGGTATTGAAGCATACTTAGAATGTGATAAAACTCACTGTAGAACATTAATACATCTTGGCAATGAAACTAAGTTTTTAGATGTCACACCGAGGGAGAGGTATAAAAATGAATGAGGAAATAATTTTTAACAAACTAAAACAAGATGCAACTGAGATTTCTTATCACCAATTTAAGGAAGAAATAATAGAAGAAGTAGATAATATTGAAGAATTTCAGAGATCTAAGGGAAACTTATTTTGTATAGCAAATCAAAACATGCTTATAAAAAACAAAGTTTTAAGATATAAATTACCATCATATAATCCGATAGTAGACCCTGTAAAAGACATAATAGATGATTTTAATGGTAAAAATAAAACTAAGACAGATAAGCTCCAGAATTATGAAATAGGGGACTTACAGGCACAAGTAAAGAAGAATACAGCAGCAACAACAGTGTTAATAAACATATCTAAGGATTTGAAAGCCCTAATTACAGGAGTAAGAGATGATTATGAAAGATTGCAAAAATCTATAAAAAATGATATGGATATAAAGTGTGATATTATAGAGCAGAGACTCAAAGAAGTTATTATCGAAAAACTAAAGAAGGAAGAAACAAAGCCAGATACACAACAGTAACATTTTTCTAGAAAAGTTTATATATAAGCTATGTTTTATAATTTTTTATGGGGTATCATAGAACAAATCTAGCAATCTCATTAAGTCTATCAATACTTCTGTCATAATTAGTTTGATACTCCAAGGCTTAATGGGGCTAAGAGTAGTTAAAAAAAAATCAAATGAAACGACAAAACCCTAAGAATTTAAATTTTAAGTTTAGTATAGTAGAATACATAAGGCAGAATAACATTTTGCCTAACTGGCTTAATTCTAAAGCATCTATGAGTTATTATCTTAAACCACTAAAGATAGGCGGTGTACTTATAAACCCTGAGAAATCAATTTGGTATGTTGATTGGAATAAATGGGAAGAATACTATAAAAAAGAAGTTAAAAAAGTAAGTGACAAAAGTGGCAATTTAGTTAAAAAAAAAGGTAAGGGTACTAGCCCTTTGGTACGAGGTCATGGTTTCCAATTTTATTTAAAAATTCCCAAACGATTTTTATGGAATTCTGAAACAAGAAAGAAATTAATAGAAAAAACCAATCTCGCTAATAGAAAAATTGAGCATGGTATTTATAAAATAAGGGTTCTAGGTCATAAAATTTGGTTTTGTGAAGAAGGGATTCTAGTATATTTTCCACCTAATTTAGACTATAGGGGGGATTCTGCCAAAGATACAAAGAATCAAGCTATATATGAATTTAAACGAGTAATCAAAAGAATCAGCAATTTAATAAGATTAGATCTAACTGAGAAAGGCAAACTCTTATTTACTGTTGATAAACAACATTATGCGGACATTGAACATGAGTTGGCTATTGAGTATAATAATGTTAAGAAAAAGTTTAAAGTAGTTGGTGATGATGGTAAAGTATGGCTATTAATAGATTTCTCACATAGAATTAATGAATTTGAGTATGTAGATTCTAAAAAATCTGATGTTGATAGGGATGAGTGTTTAGCGCCACATTTTAATGATTTGAGGCAACATTATCAACAAACAGGAGAAGCAATAAAAATTTCAAGTATCTTATTTGTTTTAAACAAAATGGGGAAACAAATAACTGATGTGACAAAGAATCAGGCTATTTTCGACGCAAATATGAAATCCCATATAAGTGCTGTCAAAGGACTAGGGAAGGGCGTAAGTAAGCTTAATAAGCTATTAGATAAGATGTGAGAGGTAATAATGTTAGGCTGGTTCTTTAGGAGGAAATTGAAAGGTTATTGGTATGGTATGGTTACTGTGTATATATGGGATATTACTTGGTTATTTATTTTATATTTATGTATTCAAGCTGGGGTATTTAACAAATTATGATGACATTATTTGAATTTATTGCTTTGTGGATTGGAATTAGTGCTATTGTTTTCACAATAATAATGCTTTTTCTTGTAATTTTCGGCAAATTCTAGCGAAAAACTTAAATATAACTTACTGAATTACTACTACATATATACGCAATTAATACAAAATGCCAGAAATTAGAATATCTATGAAGGAAGATCTTGAAAAAAATATTGAAGAGATCTCGAAGAAATTAGGTCTTTCTAAAACTGAATACATAAAAGGATTAATTTCTGAGGATTTGAGGAGGAGGATCAAATGACAATAGATATTGAAAGCATATTTAATAAGGATAAAACTTTCATGCTGGAAAACAGGTATAGTTTAGTAAAGGACAAGCATGCATGGATCCAGAAGCATGGGCATAAGACACATCTTAATATGCCAAGTCTTCCGAAGTGGTTTACTGGGGGTAAATTATGAAACGTATTTGGACCTTACTGTTATTATTACTAGTGCTTAAACTAGTTGCAGCAGAGCTTATCATAGCTGAAAACCCTGTTGATTTAGAGATAAAGAAGAATGATAAATCTAATTTTTATATAGAATTGACAAACACTTTTGATTTTAAGTTGGAACAGTTCCAATTTCCAAATTTAACAGGTTTTGAGTTTCCTGAGTTTGAGATTGATGTTGGTGAAACCAAAGAGATTGAATATTCTGTTCTTAGGGAAGAAGCAGGAGAGTTTGAGTTAAAATCAAGGATTACTTTCATTTACCTTGTAGATCTTCCTGAAGGCATTCAAACGCATTTTGTTAATATTTCAGATCAGGGTTTTGATCCAGATTATTTAACAATACGTGATGGAGATACAGTTAAATGGACAAATATTAATAATGTAATTCATACTGTAACCACTGGTGCTTTTGAGCTTGAATTGCAACCTAATGCAACTGTCCAAAGAACATTTAATACAGTTGAAGAAGTGCAATATCATGATGAAACAATGTTTTTTTCTGGAGCTTTGAATGTTATAAATGCTAGTAGTCAAGAAGAAGTACATAATCCAGAATATGATAAAACCTGGATAATAAACCTTGATGTTATTCTTGATCCAACAGGGTTAGAATTCATATTAGAAGAGTCAAATTTCAGTTTAAGTGTGAATGATTCAGTTGAAGGTATATTACAAATAAAGAATTTTGGTAATAAGACAGCAGAGAAGATCCATTTATCATCAGATCCTGATTGGTTAGTTTTTGATGAGAATGATTTTAATATTAATGCAGGAGATACAAATTATATTACTTTTAATATAGAACCTGCCATTTTTATTACTGAAGAAACAAATAAAACATACAATCTTAGCTTATTCATTGATGGGTTAAACACAGAAAAATATGTTAAAACGCTCAATATTTATGTTCAATATGAAAATGTGTTTGATCAGATGGAGTCAGATCAAGGCATTATTAACCTTTTTGAGAGGTGGTGTAGATCAAATCCTAATAGTTTATTTTGTAATAGATCTGTTATGACATGCCCTGAACCTGAAATTGTATATTTAGAACATCAAATTCCTGTGAATTATACTCAGAAAGAGGTTAAAGAAATGCTTAAGAGAATAGCAATAATGGCTGATGCTACTCAGAGGGGGATTAATGAGCAGAAGAGAACAAATCAAATTCTTAATGATAAAATACCCCAAATGGAATCTAACATAAACAAATCATTAGATTTACAACAGGAAAATGAGAAAAAACAAAAAACAAGAACAAATACTGTTTGGATAATTGGATTTTTTATACTTTTGATGCTATGCGGATTAGCCATAGGTTTTACGATAAGACGAGTAAGGCAAGGCAAGAAATTACAATCTGGCAGTTATGAGGGTAGATACTGATGAAACTTTGGAAATGGGTTATAATAATAATTGCATCATTCCTATTACCATTGATTCTAACTTTGGTAATAACAAGGCTAATTTTAGATCCATCAGCTTCATGGTGGTGGTTTCTAGGATTATTATTTGGTGAAGTGTTTATTGGGGCTATAATAGGTGCTGTTGTATTAATAGTAAAATTATGGAAGAGAAAAGAACCAGAGATGAAAATAGCACATGAAGATGCAAGAGCACTTGCAGTATATAATATTGTAACAGACAAGTTTAATCCTGAGAATTTTGTACCAAGTTCAAAAGGTACAATTTCCCAAGAAGGAGATCCAAGCAAACCAAGAACAACAATTTATCATATTCCTGGAACTGGGAAAGTGTTTAATGTACCAATAGATGTTTTAATTAATATGAATGAATCAACAAAAAGGAAACTTGTAATGTCAGATTTACGTAATGCTTCTCCTGAAGAGATAGAATCAAAAAAGAAGAGTATGGCAGAATTTCCAATAGAAGAAACAACCGAAAGAACTACAGTAAGTGCTGATATGTATGGCAGACCACAGACAACAACTGAGAAGAAATATATAAGCAAGATGGAAAAAGAAAAGAAAGAAGAAGAAGAACAGGCTGATATTGCTGGAGCGTATTGATGATTGAGGAAAGATGCAGTAATTGTGGATTTAATAATAAATATCCAGATGATGAATTCATAGATCGTAACAATACATTATGCAAAAATTGTGGACATACACTAAGTGTTTGTCCAGACTGGAGGAATAATAATGGAAGATAAAAAACAAACATCAGAAGAACAAGCAGATGAGTCAATAAAACTACTGTTAGATAAAAGGAAAGCATTATTGAAGAAAAAGTTGAAAGAATCAGATGATATAAAAGAAGAGATAAAAACAATGCAGAAGAAAATAAAAGATACTGAAAAAGGGAGATCTTTATGTGGTTAGAATTAATCCTTTTCTTTTTTGGATTTTTTGTGTTTTTACCTGGCACAGTTTGGATAATTTGGTGGCTAAATAAAGGTCGTGGATTACAAGCAGTAACACCAGACGCACCATTAATAGATTGCACTGTAGCTAGAGAGTCAACTAATGGCTACTGTTTAGGTAGAGTTAAAAATCAAGAGCCACGCCCAAACGGAACAATCTACTTTGAAATGTACCCTTATGATGGTGAAGAAGGTGAAGATCGTCCAATCCCAGAAGTACAACGTTTTGTAGCTGCCAAAGAAATGATTATAAGATTACCAAAAGGTTCAGCATCTGCAAGAAGAGAAAAGATACACATATTATCAAGGAATCCTACAGATCTGCCAGAAGCTTTAAGGGACACAACAAATGGTAAGGGATTAACAGCAGCTGGTCAATTAGCACATTTAATTAAAACATTTGGGACAGCAATACCTAATGGAGATGCAGCATTAGCATCAGCATTATTAGATTATGCAAGAGGAGCAGAAAAAGTATCAGCACATACATGGTCGCAAGTAAAAGGAAGCTTAGACATGGCTAGAAACTTGATGGAGAATGAAGACAATGACAAGAAAAAATAGATTATTAACATCAACAATGAACTATCCAGCAGAAGCAAGGGTAATTAAAGTAGAGAGGAATACAGTTAATATTTATATGTCTAGATCATTTAGTAGTGATATTGATGATCTTTCAATGAATATTATACTGGGGATTAATTTATTAGATCCATCAACAATGTATGGAAACCAAAATGATAGAAATATGTACATTGATCTACGATAGAAAGGTTTATATATAAGTGTGATTTTAAAGAACTTTGTATGCGAACTAATCACAAATTTCTATCTAGTACAAAATCACCCCAATAAAACTCGTTCCATAAACCTATAGTTCGCATACTTTTCTATCCTATATAATTAGGGATTTGTTTTGGCTGTTCTTTAGGCTTTCTGATTTTAGGAAGAGTTTTTCCACCATTAAGACATCTTCTTAATTTTGCTGTATCAATTTGGGTAAACTTATTCAAAACCCTTAAACCCCTTGTTTCACATACTAAATACAATCTACCATTCTCTAATTTATGTTCGTGCATTTAAAACACCTCCAGATTTCATCCAAAATATAATTGCCCAACAATGGCTACAAAACGGATTTCTTTCAATTCTTATCCCTTTCCATTTATCTTGACATGAGCATTCATATAATCTATCTTTTTTGTGGTAAACAACCTTATAAGGTTTTTTCCCTATTATTTGAAAAATAAGTTTAGATCTACCAACCCAAGTCTGTTTAACTCTATCTTGCTGATAATAATTCAAGCCTTTTTGAACAATTCCTGACACTCTTTTTGAATTTGTAGACATTCTTTCTCAATCCTCCTACATCTAGGACATAAATTCTGATTTCCGCAATAGTAATCATGAAGTTCAAAAGATAATAAACAAAAACTACATCTCCTTAAACTCTTGTCTTCGAATAATTTGTCCAAGGTCACAGCCATTTTTAATCCATTTTCTTAAATCTTTTTGAGTCAATGATTCATGGTCATCAAGACCAATCAGATGCTTTATAACATCCCTAGCAAGCAACTCTTGATTATGAGGCTTTTGTTTATAATGGTCCAGAATTTCAGCAAATGTCATACCAAAACACTTGCTGAATATTTCCAAACCATCACCCAATTTAACCATATGCTTGAATTGACCATATTCTATGAATAAAGTGAATTCAAGGTTTTTTTCTTCCCCTTCTTGATCCAGATAATATTTTATCCGAGTCATACTTTAAGGATAACTTCATAACAAAGTCTGGTTTCAGCATATTCTTCAACACAGAGATTAGCTCTAATTCCACAAGTTGCAGAATATTCAAAGAACTCAGTTTTATAGTCAGTATCAACAATGTCAAATTTAACACCTTCCCTAAATCCTTGAAGCTTATTATGTACCTCCAATGGTGTCATACCTTCACATATTTCTTTTTTATATTCATACATTTCAATCTCTTCTTGAGATTTTTCTTGTATTTCTTCTGGCACAAAAATTACCATATAAGCAACAAATGCAATGATAATAACTATACCAAATATAATCAAATACCCAGATATTTGTGCTAATTTTTTCATTTTTTCACCTCTCACCAAATTCCATTTCCTACTTTTTCAGATACTGTATCTGTACTCCACCATTCTCCTTCATAATAATATTGAACCCAATCATGTTTTTCTCCATCTAAATAACCATGAACAAGCCTTGCTGGAATACCAACCTTATACTTCATATACTGCTTTAATTCAGCCTTATCTGTACAATCTCCAGACTTATCTTCCCATGTCCTGGCAACACCTTTTGATTTAGAATTGTATTCATATTCAATAATATTTTCAACAACATAATCAATAAGATTGACTGTTCTATGAACATCACTAGTATTCAACAACACAGCCAAAGTTTCAATATCTTTATCATATGCAATTACAGAACTAGACAGTAAAACAAAAGCAAATAGTAAATAAATAACCTTCAGATTAATCACCCCTACGAACATCATAATCATCAAGATCACATAAATCATTATGTGCAACATCAATAGCTCTAATTGAATCAAACTCAATCTTTCTATGGTCATCAGATAGTCTATAATAACAAGCAATACCATCAACAATCCTTCTAAAACCAGTACCTGCTACTTCATAACCAAGATCATTTAGTTCTGCTGCTGTTCTGTTAATTGGCATTTCAGCAGCAAGTTGAATGCAAATTTTTTCTAAGACATCCATTTTTTGTCCTCCAATTTATTCCCATAATTCCTGGGTTTCTTGAGCATGTTTTTTGCCACAATACATCTTCAGTAAGCAGCCATCCTTTTTTTATATGCATCCCTTATCTCTTCTTCAGAATGCATGGCTTGATTATGCTCTCCAAGTCCTTTGATTGATTTAATCTTCTTTTCACAAATAATACACTTAAACATTTTTATCACCCCTGATATAAATGATTTTGATCTGAATTCCTGTAATTTCTCCGTCAGCAAACAAAAAACCCTTTTTTTTCAATAGTTGTAAATCTTCTTCCTCTATTATTATTTGCTCTTCAATCATTTTTTCAAAAGTCCCTTTAAGGTATTCCTCATTTTAACATTAATTTCTTTCTTCTTATTTACATATTCAACATATTCTAAGTCAGATAAATAGACTGTGATATTTGTATTCGGCATATTTTTATTCCTCACAACTAATTGATGACATACTAATTAGTATATACCAACTACTATATAAATATTGTGGTAAACAGTGCTATCGAAAACTATTTATATTAGCTTATTATATAGTGCAGTTATGGCTAAGAAAACGAAGTTTGGAAGGAAAATTATCTTCGGAGTATCAATATTTATCTTATTCTTATTGATCGGAATTCTATATATTATGTTGCCTCTTGAGAACAAAATAGCTGCAAATATTAGCTTTGGATTAAGCAATGCATGGCATATTGCAATAGGGGTTATAATGATCATATTGGGAGTTGTATTCTTCTTAGCAGCCCTATTCACAGATATATTAACTCATATCAATAGGCTTGGAAAGAAATGGTGGTTTATTCTTGTTGCCTTCGATATACTCAAATGGGTCGTAATTGTGATTCTAGCCTTCTTTTTAGTAGGGGGCACTGTAGGAGTAGCCCAGACAGTCATACCTTAGAATCCACTCAAATTAAGCCAAATAAGGAATGAATTCATAGTGCTTAAAAATGGGTTATTTGAACCTAATAAAGCCCAAACTAATAGTGTCTACATTTGAAATAGAAAAGTTTAAATATAAAGTTGGTGATGCTGTTTGGAATGTACGAGATAGGGCTAGAGGAAAAGGAAAGATAATTGAAATAAAGGGAGATTGGGTTATTGTAAATGGTTGGTCTGGGGGGAAAAAGAAAGTTTTTTCCAAGACATTAGAAAGAGATGAATATTAAGATTAATTCTTATTAACTCTATTATACAGTTCTTCAGAAACAATTGGCTGGTGTAAGCCCTTATATCTGATTTTGTCAACACTAATGATCTTCTTATTTGAATCCTTTATCTTATTCTCATAGTAAATATATCCTATATAAATACCATTCTTAAAGTTTTTAACAATTCGATAATATGATGATTTATCAATTTTGAGAGCTTTTAAAGTATCTCTCATGCGAACATTATTAACAAAATCCTCACAAACTAGTCTCACTTTTTCAGCTTCTTTTTTAACAATAACCCAATTCTTAATTTTCTTCTTTAAAACTTGATCATATACCTCGTGATTTTGATACCCAAATGGAGCAATAAATGGTGGCAATTTTTCTCTCACTTTTCGTTCATATAGCTCTTTTGCATTTTTCCTTCCTTCAGTTATTTTGTACTGAGCAACAACTGCCATAATACCATCACCAAGATCATCTGACCTCAAGAAATCTCCTTTTTGCCTAGAATAAACCTTTATACCATATGCTTCTAAATCCTTTAAAGTATCCATAAAAAAGGGTGCATCTCTAGCAAATCTAGTCTGATCTTTCATAATAATTAGTCTTATATTTCGATTATCTATAGCAAATTTGATACAACCACTAAAGCCTTTTCTTTCCCTATCTGAACCAGTAACATCCTTATCCACAAACTCTTTAACAAGATTCCAACCCTTATTATTAGCCACAAATCTATTATCTTCTAATTGATTATTGATAGAAGTTTTAGTATCTTCCTTATCATCTGGAGACTTCCTAGCATATGAAATTGCATCAACCATAGTATCTAATCCCCTTTCCAGAGCCATCTATATCTCATTTTCAATCGCCAAGTCTCAGTAACTTTTATATTGAATCCTTCAGCACTTTCTTTGATAACAACCTTAGCTAATTTAACAGGTTTTACCCTCATTTTATTCTTACCATGACCAAACCCCATCATTAGAAATACTCCTGGTTCTGCTACTGTTTCAGCAGCAAGATCCTTTATATTATCCTCAGTGGATATCCTTTCTGGTGACACATCAACTCTTACTCCAAATCTAGTAATCTCTTTATGTAGCCTACCTCTCATTCGTTTATTCCAGTTCATTATCCCATCTTTACTCATAGGTAATCGTTCCCACCACCATATCTTAATGTCTGCGTCCTTATCCTTTTTGGGTATGTATCTGACAAATCTCCCAGACTTCTTTCTGTACTCATGAACTTTATCTGATCTAGTCTTTCGACGTTTTTTATCTTTAGCTCCTTTTGATCTGCTCATTTTGTCCCACTTTATCCCAAAATCCATTCCCCCTAATTTACTGTAATATAATGATTCACACCTAATTTCCCCCATTGCTCATCTTTATCCCATACACCACCCATCCCAGGTTCACAAGGGGACGGTGACAAACCTCTTTAAGCGATGCGGATAATCTAATATATATAGAGGCTGAATCCAACCTTATTAATTAAATTTAATGAATTTATTTTAATCAATTATTTTTCTCAGGAAGTTAAACATCCCATGATGTGTATGCACACATGTTTAAATTTATTTTAACAATACCTATCTTCTTAGGATATTATACACATATATAAATTTTTCTATACAGAGTGTCTCATTTGGGATACTAGCAGAAGGGCAACTTTGTTGTACTATTGAGTAACCCACTAAAAATAGAAAGTGTATTTATTCTATCATCTTATAAAACCATCTTTCATACTAATATGAAATATCACTCTAATGGTTAATCTCTTGATTTAGATGATATAATTCTAAGCCTGCTTCATCAATCATTTCTTTTAATTCAGTTACAGATAATTTATGTAGTTCCTTTTCTATTAATTTGTGATTTATCTTTTCTTGTTGTAATATTTTTTCCCATATACTTTTCAATTCATTAATTAATTTGTCTTTCATTTTTCCCTCATCTTATTCAAATCATCTTTCATATCTTCTGGAGTCAATTCAACTTCCAAATCATCTTCTGATTGTTCATTTGGTTCTTCTTCTTCTATTTCATGATCTGGTCTAGTTTCAATTTGTTCTTTATGACTTTCATAATATCTTTTTACTTTATGGTGGTTTGTATTAAACTCTTCTCCAATCTTTCTCCATGAAAGTTCAGGATTCTTTTCTTTGAATTCATAAACGAGTCTAATTAATTCTTTTTTAGATACATCTTTAATTTCTCGAGCTTTTTTAATCTGTTGTTCTGCTTTTTTTACAATCGTAGATTTCTGTGCCTTCTCTTCTACCTCTTGCTCTTTTTGTTTCTTTTCTTCCTTCATTCTTTTTTTGACTCTATCTTTAAACTTATTTTCTTCAGTATCAAATTCCTTCTTCATCTTATCTAATAACTCATTATAGTTTCTTACATTGTTTGGATAATGTTTTCTATACATTTCAAAGAAATTATAACTTGCTTCACAGTGCATATGTGATGGAAAGAAATGTCTCCAAGCTCCTTCATCTTCATGTCCACTCCAAAGATATGTATTCTTAGTTTCCATATTATCTAATAGTTCTCTGGTGGATCTTTTATAGTTTCTAGCTTTTGATACTTTTTCTTTATCTGAATCTCCCCCCAATTCTCCAAAAAAAGTAACAGTAGGAGAATTCCTAACTCTTTCATCAACATCAGTAAATACTTGTGTATCATAAACACAAGAGAATCCCCTACCTTTAGAACGCATAATGGTCAGATTTTTTTTTATTCCTCTGGCTAAGAATTGTTCAAAACCATCGGGCTTATCTGGCGTCAAATCCTTAATTTCTGGAATGAAGATCATTACAGGGAATTTACAATAATCTTTATTTTCAAGTATTTTATTAAACAAAGTAAGTATGCAGAATGCTTTCATTTTATCATCTTTCAACCAGTTTGATAAAAACACATGGTACTTTGACCTATCTGATAAAATCTTTTTCCAATCAAGATTTAAAGGAGAACTATCTTTTGCTAAAAAATAATCATGTTTAAATCCTTGTAAATAATTTGAAATGTCCTGTAATGACTTAGATGTTCCAGATGTTGCAGAAAGATAAAAGTTTTTTGGATCTGGTTCTAGGTTTTTTTTTTTACTCTTCCCCCTAATGATGTCCTGCAAATAATGCATGAACGAATTTATTCCATCATTGTTTCCGATAGCTGCTCTTGCGTTCAATAATAATTTTATAGTATCTGAATCTAAGCCCGTCTCTGCTAATAAACTCCATTCTTTTCTATCTAATTCTTTTAATGAGAAGGTGTAGAATTCTATAGGAGGGAGCTTAACGCCTCTAGGAATCCCAAAAGAAAATGGATGGTAAAATTTGCATGGTATTTTTTTTGGTTTTCTACCAACTAATCTTAACTGTTCTAAATGATATTGTTCTTCTGGTTCAAAGACACAAAAAGCCATTTCACATTCAGCTTTCGGATCAGCTAAAGAAATAATTAAATATCCTGACTCCCAGTAAGTTTGTAAAATGTTTTCTGCCAGCAGACCTTTCCCAAATCCACTTTTTGCACATATAAATATGGTCTTATTTTCTATTGTATTAAACTTGTTTTTGATATTTATGTATGTATTTTGTTTGTACTCAATTTCCATATTGATTAAAGAATAACACCCTATATTTAAACTTTTCCCTTTGAAACCGAAGAAACTAAAAGCATAGTTTTAAGCATAATAATCTTTATATACTAGTTATAATTACCTAGCTATATTAAATACTTTGTGTGTGAAAATGTCCAGTGGAATGGGATTTAATTCCATTGGAAAATAGTTAAAGGCAAGATGTGAAAAACAGTGGAGTGGGGATTAATTCCCCTCATTTTCACTGTGGAAAATAAGATGTCAAAAATTAAGATTATCAAGAAAGAAAAAAGTAAGGAACTTAGTATTGAAGCTAAAGCAAGAAAGAGGGAATACCGCCAGAGACCAGAAGTTAAAGCAAAAATGAAGGAATATGGACAGAGACCTGATGTTAAAGCAAGAAGGAAGGGGTATCGTGATAGACCTGAGAATAAAGCAAGAGCTAAGGAACAATATTCGACACCTAAAGCTAAAGCAAGAATGAAGGAATATGGCAAGGAATATCGCAATAAACCTGAAGTAAAAGCAAAAATGAAGGAATACTATCAGAGACCTAATGTTAAAGCAAGAATGAAGGAATATCTACTAGAATATCAGAATAAACCCGAAGTCAAAGCAAAAATGAAGGAATATGGACAGAGACCTGATGTTAAAGCAAGAAGGAAGGAGTATCGTGATAGACCAGAGAATAAAGCAAGAGTTAGTGCAAGAGCTAAGGAACAATATGCAACACCTAAGGGTAAAGCAAGAATGAAGGAATATCAGGAGGAGTATCGCAATAGACCAGGAGTTAAAGCAAGGCATAAATTAAAAAATAAGGAATGGTATGCTAAGAATAAAGTTAAAGCAATAGCTGAAGCAAGAGAGAACTACAAAATACCAGAGGTTAAAGTAAGGGTAAGAGAATGGAACAAGATTTATAAGAAAAACTTAAGGGAGAATGATCTAAATTATAGAATAGCACATAATATTAAAGGTAGTATTAGAAAAGCACTTGAAAGAAATTCAAAATGCGAAAGATCTATGACTTTATTGGGATGTTCTATTGCAGATTTTAAAACATACATAGAACAAAAGTTTACGTTTGGAATGAACTGGAAAAACTATGGGTATTTTGGTTGGCATTTAGATCACATAATACCCATTAGCTCATTTGATTTAAGCAAACCAGAAGAACAGAAAATATGTTTTCATTATTCTAATTACCAACCATTGTGGATGAGGGATAATATAATAAAATCTAACAAATTTATAAATAAAGAAAATATTGAATCAACAACAGGGGTACAAAATGGCTGAAGTTATGATAACAAGGAAAGGATTTAAATGTGAAAGGTGCCCTCATAAATGGATTCCAAAAAGGATAGATGAGATGCCTGTACAATGTCCCAGATGCAAATCAAGCTTCTGGAATAAGCCAAGAAAAAATAAGATAAGTAAAAATGTCAAAACTACTGAAATTTCAAATTGAAAAGAAGTTAGAATTCTCACATGAAGCTGAGATTAATGTTCAGTACTTACGTAGCTTCTCACATTATTTTGAAG
>Ga0233412_10001035_pt1 | contig 15222 bp, 28 predicted proteins | sample Na_anoxic_4_MG_FD_180667 | JGI IMG/M metagenome (GOLD analysis project Ga0233412, IMG submission 180667) | Seawater microbial communities from Saanich Inlet, British Columbia, Canada - Na_anoxic_4_MG | ecosystem: Environmental > Aquatic > Marine > Inlet | place: Canada: British Columbia...
TAAGCATGGCTTGTTCTATGCCCTCTTTTACTGAGTCCATAAGATCTAGATCGATCTCGCCACGGATGAAAGTCAAGTCCTCTAGCATCTCTTTCGAGACCTTAACATAGCACGCGATTTTTTTCACTTCTTCGCTGATTTCTTTCCATGCTGGTTCGCCCTCTAACTTGGCCTGTGCTTCTTTCCTAAAACCATTGGCTTCATCTCCGTCGATTTGCTTGTACGCACTTATATCCTGTGTCACATAAGTCACGAACTTCCCAGACGTTTGGGCCGTGCTCACGTTCTCCAAGATCCCGTACCTCTTGCGAGTTACTCGGTCTACCTGATTGTCGAAATCTGTCAGCGCATAGGTCCCGGAATAATCGGGTGTTATGGTTGTGTCTTTCAATTCTAAATTGATTTTTCCACCATTTGCAACGGCCGATTTTATCGCGTCAAGATTGTCGCTATAAGTCTTAAACATTTTACCGCTTAAAGTTTTCGGCTCGTTAGATTTTGGCGCTACCGCTTTTTCGGCCATGGCCTCTAGACGTCCTTCAAATTTGGCTATCGTTTTTTCGATCGTGTTGGTTTTTTCCTCGATCGACTTCAATCCGTCGACCTCATTTTTTAACGCTTGAACGTCCTCAGTAGTCGGCACGTTCTGCATTTTTTCTGCGAAACTTGCGTCGAGTTTTTCGATCACTTGTTCCGGTGTTAGATTTGTGTCTTTTTCCACGTTTTCTAAATTTTAAAAATTATTAATTTATTTATTTTCTGCTTCTAGTCTATCTAAGGTTCTCCGGCAATAATCCAGCATAGACTTCCCACCCCATAACAGGTATGAGATCGTTCCGCAAGCGGTCGGATCTTGTGGGTCGTAATATGTCTCCGCACGGCTTAAAAACGAATAGGATCGCTTTAAAACGTCAAGGCTCAAAGGTTCGCCGTTTGCTATTTGGGTTCCGCGTTTTTTACCGACCGCCGTGGCGCATCGATTGTTTTGTTCCGCATTTAATTCGATCCCTCGTTTGGCGTTCTTTTTTGCCTGTTCTGGATAGTCTGAAAATATTGCTTTTTGCTCCATTGTTTTGACCACGAAACTCCAGTCGAATGACGTCGGCGCGTCGGCTGACTTGACCGCTGGGGATTGACTCACTGGAGCCGGATCCTTTGAAGCAAGTAGCACCAGTTGGGCGCTTAGGTATTTCACTTTCATCTCGATATTGTGTAGACGGTCATCGGTTCCCTTTCCGTTCGAAAGTGCCCTGATGCACGCGCCTAATTCTTTTTCAATTCCTTGGATCGCATCGGTCCGATCCTGACCTTTTACCTCGACGACATTCGTGAACGGGTTGGATCCAAAGGTCACGGCTGAGCCTTCCCAAAGGATCAGTTCCCTGATCTCATTATACCCGTCGCCTTTCATTGTTTCGTCAGCCACGAACCCCATCTTGTCCGCGATATATTGGAAGCCTATGCTATGCTCTTTAATGATCCCGTCAGCATAATCGCGGTAGGCATCTTCGCCGTCTGTCGATCGGCCAAGTTTTCCCACTGCAAAAAGTCCATTACTGTCCTCAGCAATCTCGGTAAAAATTCCGATTTGTTTGGTCCACTCGTGATGTCTCAGGAATGCGATCTTGCGGTTGCTCGATGACATGGGTCCGCGTTCTTTTATTGACTTTGTAAAGGCTCCCGGTCGGATCAGATCCCCATCGCTATCGATGGTGTCAAATTTTGAAAGATAGACCGCCACCTGACGGTTTTCACTGTCAAGATCCTTGATCTCGTAGGCGCCTTTTGTGCTATATAGTTTCGTGCTTTTCATGTTATTCCTGATTGTTTAGATCTGTAAGAATTCGAATTTCTTCCTCAGATAATTGGACCCCCATCGCTTGAATTTTTTCGAGCGTTTCGGCCTTGGTTTTTTGTACGTTCGCCTTGCTTTCTTCATCCACTTGCAAGACCGGCAAATGTGAGAAATCGGCCTTGAGATAGTATTGCGAATCTAGACCCCACTGCTTTAGCATGCTGTCGTACATGCTTTGCGTTTCGGGTATGATCGTGTCAGTGTAAACCATCCGAATTGAGTCGCGCACGTTTGAAAATGTGGCGCCCCTTTCGGTGCTGAATAAATTCAAAGAAAGACCATACGCGTCGATCAATGCGATCTTGTCCGCGGTCAGTTCCTCGAATAGCATCAGGTCCTTGGTGGGGAATGTCATCGGCTTCCAGTCTACGTTGCTTTCGGTTATGATTAGTTCATCTTTCGAACGCTTGAACCAGTCGCGCTGGACCTGTTTTTTTTCTTCTGGTGTCATCGGTATTGCTCCGCCCATGTCATTCTGCGAAGTGCTCAGGATCCCGATGGATCCGATGTTCTCTAGGAGCACGTTCCGCTTCCTGTATTGTGCTTTTAAATTTGACAGGGGGTACCTTAGGGAATCGATCCGGCTGATCGGCTTGATCAGGTTCATCCCGTCGTCAGTTGTCAGGTATAGCATGTTTTCCCACTCGATGTTTTCAGTGCTGTCGTCGTCGTATGAAAATGTGAATTTTTGTACCAGATCATCGGTGTCCATCGCGTTTAATTTTTTACCGCTTAGATGGATCTCGATCTTGTTGGCCGGCAACGGAACGATCAGGTTCCTGACGTCGAAGGATCGCTTGGGACAGTACGCGAACGCGTTCGAATATAGCGCGTCCTGAACACTCAGCGAGTAGATCACATCGGACCAAGATTGCATAGCGTTCGGATTGTTGAACAGATCCACCAACCAGTGGCTTTCGATCTTGTCGCCATTCATGTCGTATAGGCACGGCTTATTGCTAGCCATCATGCTCGCACGTTTATCGATCACGGCCCTAAGTTCCGGGATCTCTACGAATAACTTCCACGCGTTATTGGTATCGATCCATACGGCTTCTTTTACGCCCCAAATCTGGTTGGCTGATCCTGTAAAGCCCAACCGTTCGCTGACCTCGTTAATCGCTCGGTTCATGGAGTTCCCTGATTGTCCGAGTAAATTGGTTAAAAATTGGTAATTCATTTGGTTTCGAATTCTTGTAAAGTTAATAAATTAATTTCTAGTCGAGCCATTTGGTTAGATTTTAATCACTCGAGGACTTTCCTGAACATGCTCTGCGCAAAGATCGAAAGGCCGGCCAGACAGTCAGGAGCGTCGTCGTTTTTATTCTTGCCGTCCTTGGAATAAGATAGCACCCCTTGCGTGAATAGTTGAGCATCGCGGTCGTCACGTTTGACGTACTGCATGAAGTTCATCAGCCACGCCGATTGCATCAGGATCCGCGTCTCCTTGTTGGTCGTGTTGTGGACCTGTAAAATCTTGGTGGATCCCACCAGTTTTTGCAAGTGACGGGCAAACATCGCGCCCATGCTGTTGGACTCAACTCGACAATAGGAAACGCGCCATTTGTTAAGCATCCCAGCGCACAGGGGAAGCGTCCGGTCAGTGTTCTCCCTTGAATAGATCGTGTCCACTAGATAGCATTTAGATCCCACCAGAACCAGTACGGCCATGGCGGTATAGTCAGCGCCCTGATCGGCTACGTCGATGTACGCAATGGCGCCATCTATTCCGTGTTGATCCCGGACCCGATCGAAGTCGTCGGGCTCCATAAATTTGAGATCTGAAAACAGTCGGCCACCGATGTCCACGGGTTGTTGCATGTACTCGGCCGACCAGATTTCTGGGGCCGTTCTTTTTTGCTTCTCCTGATACTCTGTGGTGGTCATTACGGTCTCGCAAAAGGATCCCCCTGATTCATTCAGGGCCGGCACGATGATCGACTTCTGGTAGCCATCTTGGTCCATGTTGATCCCGATCACATCCTGAACCGACCAGCGCGTTCCGATGTCGATCCGAGCGCATCCAGTTTCGAACCGACTGTCGTGAGTCGATTGCTTCCATGTCAGGATCTTATTGTTCACGGTGTCGCTCATGGCGTCCTCAATACCTCGGTAGAGGTCGTCGGTTATTCCTAGTTTTGTCGCACCGAACCCGATGATCGTGCCCCCAACTCCGGAACCAAAATAGCCCACCTGTTTTGATTGTTTCAGGTTCCAGCCCTGTAGGTTTTTTTTGTCATCGCTAAGACTAACATCAGGGAAAACGTCCCGGAATGTTTCGGCCTTGATCATGGCCCTGACATCGTAGGCGAACTTTAGGTAGAGCGTCGCGGTGCATGTGTTCCGCATGACCGAGTGGGCTGGATTGCGTCCCAAGGTCCACGCGCAGAATAGGCTGGTAATATATGACTTCCCAGCCCTTGGGGGCATGCTCACGGACAGGCTCGAAAGGGTTCCGGCTTCGACCATCTGGAAAGCCTTGGCCACTTGTTTCAGGAACGTCCGCGCCTGAAAAAAGTCGGGGTCATACAGGAGACAAAATTCCCAAAAGTCTAGCCGTGCAAGTTCTAGGATCAGTTGGGTCCTGAGGTCATTCGGATCGATGTGATCCGGTTCTATTTGTCCGCTTTCCATCCGTCAATGATCTGGTTGATCGCGTCGCCTATGGGCTGGTCTTTTAATGTTCTCCTGAACTTGCGGTCATTGATATAATGCTGGACCGTGTGAAGTCCCACGCTCAGCAATTTCATCTCCTCAATGGTCAATTTTTTGTACCCTCTACGCTTCAAGATCTTGGCTATCAGTTTTCTCATTTGTCCGCTATTTGGTTTGTTTGATCCGCATCAGGTTCGTCCTGATCCCGGCCCAGTATTTTCTTAATCTGATCAGCGTCAAGATGGCCGAGGTCGATCCGTCTGGTTTGAGTTTCTTCTACCTGTTGAAGTGGCGAACCGTAGGCGCTATCCTCTAGCGCTTTGTATGCGCTGGTGTCGCCATCCCTTGCCTTTTTGATCTGGGCCAATGTCATCAGGTCCTCTTGGCTCAGGCTTTCCATCTCGCCGGTCAACGGGTTCTTGAGATTCTGTTCGATCCCTAGCCAATGTTTCGCGATCGTGCTCCGGTTCCGGGATCCTTTGGGTCGCCCCTTTGGGTTACCGCTTTGTCCTTTGCCCCATGCTGGTCTTAAATTTTCGTTTTTATCTGTCATCTGTTCGGTGTTTATTCGGTGTATTAATCGACTGCGATCCCGTTCACTTTTACAGGGATCCCCGGGTACAGTTTCCGCATCCGGTCTATGGTCACTTGGACGTATATCGGTTCGAGTTCCATCCCGAAGCATCTGCGGTCGTTAAAGTGCGCCGAAGCCATTGTGGACCCTGATCCTAGAAAGAAGTCCGCTACGAGCCCCTGAGGGGGGCACGATGACCTTATGACTCGTTCACATAGATCCAAGGGCTTAGGGGTCGCGTGTCCGCCTGTGGTGTCTTTCTCTGTCGTGTGTACGCGTCCGAAGTGCCAGACGTTATTCATGTTGTCGTGCAAGTTGTCAAAGTAAGCCCGTCCCTTTCTAAATTCTTCTAGGTATTTATTGCTTTCCTGTTTGAGTTCTTTGAATGGTTTCAGGAACGCTTTCCCCTCGCTTGCGTCTCTTAATCTTTGGTAGTAAGTTTCGGTCGGTACTTGAAATTGTGATTTTGTAAAGTAATGGGATCCGGTCGTTGTTCCTGTGATGTCTATGACTTCTTGGGTGGTCCATTTCATTCGCTCCTTTTCCCCTCGTAAGTATTCCAAGATCGGAAGCCATTCATCAGGGAACTGGTCCTTGTTCTGTACCATGTCTTGGAGCCCTTTCATCACAAAAATACATTTTTCGTCAGCCGGTGCGAACATCCTAAAACTTTCGAGCATCTGACCTTGGCCGTGTGCTTTGTCCCATGTGATCAGGTTGCGCCATGACATCTCCCCGGCTCTTATGTATGGCCTAAGGATCTCACGATATAGATCCATTAGGGGCTCATCCATTCCCCAGCAATAAAATGATGCGTTATCTTTCAGGTATGACAGTTGCAAAGGGATCCACTCGCGATTGAATTCCAACAGATCGTCAAAATTGAGGTTGTCGTTTAGAACTCCGTCGGCTTGTTTTTTCATTCCATAGGGTGGGTCATTGTGTGCGACATCAGCACGCTCGCCGTTCATCAGTTTCTTGACGTCCTCGGGGTTCGTACTATCTCCGCATAGGATCCGATGGGTTCCGATCTCTACCAGATCTCCTAGCACGATGTCCGTCTTGATATGTTCCGGGATCTCTAAGTTGTCGTCCTCGATTTCCTTGGGCGGTTCTGTCGCTCCAAGATCCACCGGTAGATCCAGACCCCAGTCCTCCAGTTTCTCGACCGGCCATTCGTTGGCCAAGGTGTCCCAGTCCCATTCTCCGAATCCAGCGTTGTCCTTTATTATAAATTCCTTTTTTTGGTCCTCAGTAAGATCGGCCGCCTTTACTATGTGGACTTCTTTCAGTTTCGCTTCTTTGCATGCTCGGTACCTCATATTACCACCAAGAATGACAAGATCCTCATCCACTACGATCGGACGGATCTCTAACATTTGGGGGAAACTTTTGACGGACTCAACCAGTCTTTTGAATTTTTGGTCCTTGATCGTTCTAGGGTTTTCTGGGTTCGGTTTGATCTTTGAGATCTTGACTTTTTCTATTTTCATTTTTGGAAAGTTTTCAACATTTGGTAAAAATACGAATTTTCTAAAACTGATTTTTTTGGTGCATCGGCTCGTGGATCTTTATCAGTTTTTCTAGGTAACTATCGGCAACGATGAAGTCAGAATTTACCGGATAAAACGCGTCCGATTCTTTTAAACTTTCGAGCGTGTGGGGTTGCCTTTCAAGTTCCATTACGAGCATGTCCCAGCGCATCAGATCAGCCGGCTCCCATAGGCCGTAATCTATGGCTATATCAAGTGTAACGCGTTTCCATCCCATTTTATTCTTGTGATTTTTATGGCTCTGTAGCCCTTGTGGTTACTGGATTTTTTCATAACTAAGTTTTCTAATGGTATCGTATCAGAAAAGGGTCTAAGTCGCTTAAAACGCTTTAAAATATGTTTTAAACGCAAACCCGGTTTTTTATTCATTTTCCGGTTTTTGGTGCATTTTTCGGACCATTCTCAAGGTCTTTATCTGGTCAGAAATAGAACCGCCATAACCAAAACCGAGACGCTCCGGGGGGCATGTTTTTTGCATGTGTTCTAAGATTTCAGCGTTCGCATCTTGGGCCGTCATTCCGCGCTTCTCTACTAGAAATTTGTGAAGCGATCGCCACGTTCTGGATAGCAATTCTTGGTTGGTCATTTGTTCGATTTTTTTGTGATCCAGTCGCGACATGCTTCATGTGATCCGTAAAAAACTTCACGACTTTTTTCGTTTAAAACTCGATAGCCGTCCTCGATCCCGTCCCGTGTTTTTATCTTGATCCCCATCTCCTGAATGATATATTCAGCGCCGGCCATTTTTTCAAGGTGGCGAAATTCTCGGGATCTACGGGTTTTCCATTCGCTCATTTACCAAGTTTCAATATCGTAAATAATCATAGGGGTCTTAGGTCCACAACTTGCGCCTTGAATGTTATGCGCAAAAAATTCGAACGCGTCGGATCTTGTAAAGTTGTCCTCATGAATTGAGTGCACCCGATGGATCTGGTCCACGATTTTTTGCATCGAGTACACCAGCCGATCACTGTCCTCATGGTAGCCGATAACACAATAATCGTATCCGTCTAATTTGAGTAGATCGCTATCCGTGAAAGTCGCAACAATTTCTTCGAATATCATAACAAGATAATCAGGAGCGAAGTGATCAGGGCGACGAACGTGATCCGGATCATGGAATAAGCCATGCGTTGGTGGTCCTTGGCCCAGTCTTGGACCTTATCGATTTTGATCCATGGAAAACAGGCCAGAAATATCCGGTCGGCCAAAAATATCGCCAACAGGATCGGCGTCAAAAATACGCCCAAGGCGTTCACTAAAATTTCTTTTATTTTCATTTGTCAAGTTTTAAAACCGGGGCACTGTTTAAGGCTTCGTTATGGTCTCAGGGGCCCCGGTTGTGATCTTATCAATCAAATATAGGAATAATTCAGCAATCAACTTGTTCGAACCACATGGAGCATATGCGCGAACCATATCGGATCGACTTGATCCGGATCCCATTCCATTCCATAAACTCGCGGAACCGATCGACGTCCTTGCGTAGGGTGTTTTTGTACCACAGGATCCCGGCACGCGTGCACGCATAATCGGCCGAGAATGTAAACATGCGAGCATTGAAGCCGAAGCGCTTCAAAAGGATCCGCATGGATCTCTCAGACGGGAACCCGTTCACATATTCGATTTTCATAATGTGATAAAGTTAAACAAAAAAAAAGCACCCCGGGGGGTGCTCATGTCTGGTGGGATCCTCAGGCTCTCCAAGTTGATCGGCTGAGTGCTTCGCCAATTTTCTCGAGCGTCGCCGTGTGCATCCCCTTGCTGGGATCCTTGGAATTCATATAGACCCACATTTGGGACTGATGCAATCCAGCACGACGGCAGAACTCTGTCAGCGTCTCGTTGTTTGCTTTGAGGTGCTTCCGGATCATTCTCCGGATCTTGTTATTTACGTCTTTAAGATCTTGCGGTTTCATGGCTCAAAATTAAAACGGTAGGTCATCGCCTTGGTCCGGTGTCATGTCTCTAACGGCTTCTTCCTGAAAGTTTTCAACAATTCCATCAGGGGACTCATTTTGTCTGTCGCCTTGTGATATTCTCCAGACGTCAAGACTGACGAAATATTTCGGCTGGCCCTCTTTATTGACCCACTCGCGTCCTTTCACGTTTACTTCTACCGTGACCCTTTCGCCACTTGCAAACGGATCAGCAAGATCGCACCGGTCTTGTGTAAGTTCGCACCCGTAAACATTCGACTGCCACGGCTTGTCAGGATCCGCGTCCGTTTTTATTACTATTTCACGTTTTTTGAATTTTTGCGTGATCTCTTTAGTTTCTCCGATCGAAACGATCGTACCCGTAATTGTTGTATTCATTTTTTTGGTTTTTGTTTGGTTTTTAAATTGTATTAAAAATGCCGGCGTAAATTTTCCGGGCTTCTATTACTCTATCACTTATTTCGTCGATCGCTTCGGGATCGTATTGGACTTCAAAGATCCGAATTTTTTGGCTATCCGGGATCTGTTTGAATGTCATTTGTTTGGTCGCCTGTTCTCTTATTTCGTCCTCAATGAGATCCATGGACCGGTCGGCGTTCTCAGGGTATACCATCGCTTTATATGTGCGACGCTGAACCTCGTCGTTGATCATGTGGCTCGGGGTATCTGTCAGGCAATAAGCCAAGACCGACTTATGGACTCCACTCAAAAACATATAGGCCTGCATCTGGTACCAGTATGTGGCGTTGTGCTTTTTGAGATCTGACAGGTCCACCATCCAAGGGAAAGTGCCGGCGTCGTATGAGCACTTAACATCGGCCAAAAATTGACCGCGTTCGTCGTCTACCAGAAGATCAGGTTCCCCCGTCAGGTAGTCGTTGAATAATCGATTTTTTTGAAGCGCATCAGGATCAAGATCCCACCCCATTTTTTTGACTAACATCCTGAGGGCTTTCGGTTCGTTTATGATCCCTTTATCCAGATACTTGGACTGTAGCGATTTTTCGACCCCGTATTTATTGAATAAGACCGCGTCCAATATGCTCTGGTGTGCGGTTTTTCCCCACTCATTTTTGCCCCGTCCTTTTGACATTAGCGCCCCTAACTGAGACGCTCGGACGTACCACGTTTCAGGCTTATCCATTTTCGCCCCCTTTCACTTCTATCGTTTTTTGTTGCTCCGGGGTAAGCGCATATTGCTCAGTGATCCACTCCATGTCGATCGTGCTCCCATTGTGCTCTTGTCCGAAACTTTTCAACAGTTGCTTAAAACCCGAAGCGTTCAAAAGTTTTTTAGGTTTCGCCGGTGCTTTTTTGGTTTGCTCCGGGTTGGTTTGTTGTCCCTGAGCATCATGATCGGCGTCCGTGATTAGTCCCAAAATTGACGCCAGCAAGTAGCGCCGGTTGTATGTTATTTGGCTACCCATGATTTGGAAAACATTCTGCCCCTTAAGGCTCACGTCGTGCCTGAGATCTACCCACGATTCGATCGTTGTCCCTGATGCCGGGTGCACTATGATCGTGTGAAGTTCTGAACCCTTTATTGGTTGCGTATATGTGAGCCCGTGCTTGTGCAATATCGGGTTGATCACTTTGACGATCCTAGCCAGATCTGCGAACTTGTATCCGTACCCCTGTTCGCCTTTAAAAATGACAGGGCAGTCCTGTTGGAATTCAGATAGGGCCGTGAAAACGTCGGCCACTTTTTTCGATGCCCTTGCTGGGGCTTTTTTTGTTTTTGGTTTCTCCATTTATTTCAGTTTATAGATTTTAAATTTTAGATTGAAAAGCGTACCCGTGAAAATTGTGCACCATCTCCGGCGCTTTGTTTTTTTGTGGATATATCCGGAACCCACTCGGATCGCTTCGGGGTTTTCCTGTTCAAACAGATCCCGAGATTTTCCATAGTAGAGATCCTCAGGTTTTGCCTTTTTTCCTGTTCTGTTTTCTTTGGCCTGTCGTCTCATTTTATTGACCATCTGGTAGGTGGGTTCGTCGCCTATCCAGTTTCGTCCTGTGGACCACGATCCCTCAATTATTCCGAGATCGATCAAGGCCGGTACAAGATCAAAGGGGCAACGGTTGTCGCTGGCCACTTTACTCACGGAAACGAATGGATCCTTTCGGATCTGATCCCTGAGGTTTACGAGGTACACCAAGTACTTCTGCTGGAGCCCTTTCCGGGCGGTTCTGATTTGTGTCATATGTTTGTTATTTATTTGGTTACAATTTATTTTTTTTTATAAGATCCCTAGTCCTTTTTTTGAACTGGTCCGCGATCTGATCAAGTTGGTCGCGTGTGAATTTTCTGGTGGTCTTGGCCATGCTATCCAGACGGATCAGTTCCGAGATCCCCCACCGGTCTTTTATGCTTTCCCTGTATGGGATAAGGTTCCCGTGTAGGTCACGATTACACCGCACGCACTGGCCGTTTATGTTCACGGGATCGAAGCGGATCGAGAAACATGACCCGGCCGGATAGTAGTGACCGGCGTCAAATTTTCCCACCAAGATCTTGGCGCATGTTATGCACTGTTTTCCCTGATCCCTTTCCCTGATGAAACGGTTGACGATTACTTGGGTTTTTTTCATTTTCGTCTGAACGGTCTCAAGCGCTTTTTTTCGTTGTTTGAGGTCCGCGCGTTGTTTTTTGGCTTCCATACGTTTGATCTTAGCGAGTTTCTCCATGGCTTCTATCGTCTTACACTCCGGAACCCAACAAAATCGCTCTAAGGTGCTAAAACGGGGCTCAAATCGATTATTACAGTTTTTGCATCGTTTCATTTTATAGATTTAGGTCGTTAAACATGCGATCCTTGACGTTTTTCAACTCATTAAAGTCGGCCAGCAATTTCAGGTGCTCGATCTCGATCGTGCTCAGTCGTTTGGATTGTATCGAAAGTTCTCCGGTCACGATGTCCCAAGCCTGTCGGATCTCTACCAGATCATTCAGGGACTCGGTCATGGATCCGATCAGGTCGGTCCGTTCCGGGTGTCTGTGTTTGATGTCGTCAAGACTGGCCCGGATCTTTAAAATCTGGTGCGATATGCTGGTGCTGATCTTGTAAATAAAAAAATTATTTTGCATGTTTTAGAATAGTTTAGGGTCGTTTTTTTTGGATAGATCTGGCCGGAATTCTCTCAGGGGATCCACCCCGTTAATTTTAAAACCCAAGCCATGATTCCAATCACATAGAACCGGCTCATTCAATGGCGTAATTTGCCCCCCGGTTTCTTTGTCTTTTATTTTTTCGATTAGGATCATAGTGAAATATTTCATGGTCTTGTGTCCGGGCATCCTGTGGACGGTGTACATGTCATCCGTGCGATTCAAAAATGATTTTCCGCCCTCAATGTGGGAACGTAGCGGTGGCTTCAAATGGCCAGCAAAATCGCCGTCCTGAAAGATCATAGAACTCCGACCGCTTTCCGTGTTTGGGTGGGTGCTTAAATAGACGGTCTTGCCTGTTTGGTTTACGAATTGACGGGCCTCATTTAAAAACCGGTAATTGGCTTCGTAGGTCATGTCTCGGTCGAGTCCTGTGAATGGATCGATCTGACAGATCTCGGCATCAGATCCGGCAAAAATGTCTAGAAGATCCTCGGGCTTGTATAGCCTCTTGTTGTTTACAAAAGTGAAATAATTTTCTAGCCAAAAATACAGGCGACGGATCTGCTGGTGGCTCAGGTCTCGGTACGGGATCCCGGCCAGCATCTGGATCAGGTCGCGCATGATCTGGCCCTTTTGATTTTCTCCGGACCAGATACAAACCCGGAGTTTATAACGGACCACAAGGCAAAGATAATACCATACGGTCCACGCCGTTTTCCCGGTGTTGTCATGGCCTAAACAGATACAAAGTTGGCGACGTTTAAAGACCATAAAACGGTCCAGATCTGTCCCGATCCCCAGCCCCTGTTTTATTTTTCCATCCTTGTAGTCTATCAGGTAATTAATGGCGGAACCGTGTGGTTCTATCGTCTCATCGTGCTGGCTCATTTATTTGCTTGGTTTTTTATGTAATTAGTTAGACCCTGATCGCTTTCCTTGTTTTGTTCTTTGTCGAACTTGATCTGATTCCGGGCCCATGTGACTAGGCGCCGATCAATCGCGAACGCTTTCTGTTTTTCGTATCGCATCTTTCCGTCAGGTGTCGGTTCGGTCCAATATGCAAAAAAGTCATTCAATAGATCCCGGCCATATTTTTCACGGTGGGGCTCTATTCCCTCTTTGAATATTTTCTTCTTATCATTCTTATTCATTGTTGTTTGTGTCCGCTTGCGTTTCGCTTGCGTTTCGCTTGCGTTTCTCTGTCCTTGGTAAGTGTCATAGTTACAGACGATTATCCGTGTCGTTTTGCGTTCGTCAGTGATCCGGATCATTCCATCCTTTTCGAGTAGTTTCAAAAATCTCCGGGCCTTGGATCTGGAGCATCGCCACCGGGTCGATAAATTGAGTAGGGATCTTAGAGTTTCGCCCTGTTTGCATGTGAAAATTGTGCCCCCTATTTCGACCTTTTGGTCGGCGTGATTTGCGAGCAAAAGAATATCGCACCAGTTTCGAAACTTCCAAGGGTCCTGATAGATCCAGTGGTCCACTATGGCCCTTTCGATTTTGATCCATCCGGCGCTCATGCTTTCGATTTATAGACCCAGCAAACTTGGCCGTTTATGACCCTTTCAGTGTATTGGTGGTTCTGGCTATACTCGACCCGGAAATCTGTGATCGTTTTCTTATCGCTCATGGATCTCCGATCGGTTCCAATCAGGATATCGTTGTGGACCTTTGTGAATAGATCAGCAAGATCAGCGACGTCCCTGAACAAGATATTCAGGCTTAAGCGTTTCATGGGTTTCTCAGGGATCGCGCTCCTGTTTTTCTTTGGTATTCTCACTTTCATAATTCTGGGTTCTTATGGGTATAAAATTTCGTGTGATCTTGTTGGATCTTAAAGACCTTACGAAGCATCAGGGGGCCCGGCTTTCCGTAAACGTCCAAGTAGCGGTGCTCACTGATCGCGATCCCGTTCACTTCGAGGGTGTAAACGTGGTGCATGCCTTGGCGTTTTTTTACCAGATCCACGGTCGCGATCAAGTCCGTCCCTGATGTCGTGGTTATGCTGAAATCGATCGCCGTCGTGTCGTTGTTTTTTTGGGTTGTGATTTTCGGGTTGTTCATTAGTTGAGGTGTTGGTTTTGAATTCGTTTTTTTATGATCTCATAAAACTCGCGACGGCACTCGCATATTGCTCGCCATCGTGTGCTTTGCATCTCAATCGCTTCGCGAAGTTCTCCGGGATCTGTGTGCATGTTCATCCGTTGCATGCGGTAGAGGTCCTCTAAACGGCTCCACGCGTTTTCTTTTAACTCCATCAGGAACGTCTCGTACTTTACTTCGGTTGCCGTCATCCTATTCCTTATTTCGTCTTGGTCTTTTATTCTCATTTTCTGGTTGTGTTAATCTGTTCGTTGATCGCTTGCAAATATTTCAGGTATTGGTCCGCGTTAAAGGTTGCCCGGATCTCGTTACGATCTTTATGGATCCGTTCCCATGCGGTTTTTTTTACTCTTAGCCCTTTAGGCCATAAAATCAGGTGGCTCATATTATTGGTTTTCATTGTTAAAAAATTCGTGGTCTTTTTGATCTATCAGGTCTTGCAATTTATAGGACAGCAAAGCCGTCAAAATTGGTAGACTGTACCCGGTGTTTATGTTATGCACTTGGATCCTGTCCGCGTCGATATGCGCGTCGATATATGTCCGAGTCTCGTAGTGGTGCTGGTCGTTTAGTCCTGAGAACGCAACGGGCTCCTGTTCGCGTCTGGTGCGGAACTCGATCTGAGCCCAGCCGTCCCACGTCCAGTGGTCTGGCTCAATCAGGTCCATTTGTTCGTGCTGGATCGTGAAAGTGATCCGATCACTGTCGGCGTCATATTCTTGGATCTCGATAGTAAAAGGATCTACCACGCTTTGCATTTTTCTCAAAGCGGTCTCAGTGTATGGGTTGTTTATCATGGTTCTGGTTTTTATATTTCGAATTCGCTAACGATGTCCCCGGTGGCTTTCACTACGGGGTTGTAGTCTGAGTCTCTAAAATAGTCCGTGGGATCCTGATGGTCCTCATGGTAAGCGTAAAGGCTATAACCGTCCGGAAAGTCCGCGTATGGGTCTATGATCGCGTGGTAGTCCTTTGTGATCTCTATGATCACATGACAAGGACCATCCTCTCCCCTGTGAATGTTCTCGAACACTCTGACTTTCTGGTATCGACTGTTTCGGACTGTTGTCAGTTGCGTCGGTCCGGCCCATCTCATCCAGTGAACGAACTCATTATTGTCTAGGATCATTCCCGGCGTCGGAATAATACAAAGGAGCCGGATCGGATGTCCACCACGACGATCCTCGTCGCGCTCTAGTGGCGCAAGCGAGCATAAACCGCCCGGCTCCTGTATTATTAGAAATTTTTCTGCTTTGCTATGGTCGTCAAACATCCCCCGGGTGTTGATCGCTATGATCTGTCCCCTGTGATCGATCTCAGTCGATTGGATGGTTCTGGTCAATTCGTGGGATCCATGGAAAGTGATGCGGATCGCCGTGCCTTGTTTCATGTTTTTGCTGATTGTTTTCATGGTGTTTTATTTTTGG
>Ga0233412_10001036_pt1 | contig 15219 bp, 18 predicted proteins | sample Na_anoxic_4_MG_FD_180667 | JGI IMG/M metagenome (GOLD analysis project Ga0233412, IMG submission 180667) | Seawater microbial communities from Saanich Inlet, British Columbia, Canada - Na_anoxic_4_MG | ecosystem: Environmental > Aquatic > Marine > Inlet | place: Canada: British Columbia...
CATTAAATTCAATGGATCATAACTTTATAGGAAACAACTTTATGGGTAAACTACATGATATAGAACAGCATATTCAATTTATAAAATATTTAAAAAATGAAATTACAATTCCAAAAAAAATATTAAGTTTGTTTTTAACAACGTATTGGAAACATATTACTAACTATAAAAATGATTGTCATAGAAATTTAGATAAATTGAAAGAGATACAAGATAAATTTGAAATGACCGATATTTATATATTTGAGATATGTTCTCTTAAAACATATTGTAAAGAAGGTTTTTTGTTCAGGAAGAATTATGTAAATTAAGAAACAAAAATGGAGAATATGATATAGTTGAAAAATATGATACAAAAATTTTATCTAGAGAAGAATTATTATTAAAATTAAATGAATTACGTAATCTTATACATTCATCAAAGCCAATCTTATTTCAAACTCATTTTCGTCCTAATATAATATATAACAATGATAATATGCGTATAAAAAACAGAGAAATAATATTCGATACTATTGAATATTTTTGTAAAAATAATAGTAATGTATTCATTTATGACCCAAGTATAATAGTTAAATTATATGGACCAACTATGTTGACAGATGATACTCATTTTTCAAAAAAAGGACATATTAAAAATTTTGAGTATATTTATAATAACTACATACACAGAAAATGATTATTAAACTAAAAAAGACATATCAAAATTTTCATTCCAACAAATCCAAAATCGTCTAAATGTGCCTTTAACAGGATGTTTATCTTTTAAGGTATTATTGATATCCCAAGTATAATAATGTTTTGTTCTAAATTTACTTGTATTAAGTAACTCATCCTTAATCATTCTACATTTAAATCCATTTTTGGTTATTATTTTTTCAACATAATTTGGCGAAGTACGATTACCGTAGTTATGATAGGCCTGATCAGGACCTTTTTCTGGAACAATTATATTCACAGTATCATCATCACTATCTATACAACACGTTTCTATCAATAGAATATCACAATTTTTGCATACATTTTGTATATGAGTTTCAATTTCCTTTATATGATAAAGCAGTCCCCAATGTAAAATTATGTCATACTTTGTATTTATATTTGATTTTTCGCAATCAAATTGTTTAATGGTTAATTCCGGAAACATTTTTGTAGCTTCTATTACATATTCTTCTCTAACCTCTGTGCTTGTAACAATTGATCCTAACTTATGAAATTCATAACCATTGTGACATAGTCCTCCGCCTAACTCTAAAAGATTTTTTTTATTAAAAAAATCTGAAGGAATGTATTTATTAATGGTATTCATTCGCGCTTGTCTCCATTCAATATAATGATCATCGAAGTTAAAAGACATTTATTAATGTATATTAATGTTATATATTAATAAATCTAAATCTAACGTAAAACTTCTGGTAAATCTCCAGAAAATTTAATTGTTTTATGCCATGCAGTTGGTTGAATTGGATGAATATTTTTTAATTCAGGTGTCCAGTTAAGCCAGTATTTATTGTACCAATCATTTATATTGAATTGATGACTGTGTGCCCATGTATTAATTTTATTCCAACAATCTTCATCTTTATCAAAAACAAAACACATATGATGACATATAGCATCTAATCGTTTACAATTTTTAGAATTTGGTCTCCTACATCTAACAAATTTTATATTTTTATGTAGATTAATAGCTATTTCAGGATATCCACATATTTGTTTCCCGTCTTCTCCAGTAACTATATAATTATAATTTTTCCAGAACACAATCCATGGTGTTGTATAGAAATCATAATTAGGATTTTCTGTTATTCCATTTATAATTTTTTTGTAATCTTCAAATGTATAAAATTCGTCAGCATCTTGAGTTATTAAATAATCCATACCGTCTTCCTTGGCTTTATTTAAACAACTATTTCTTTCATCTTCATCTAATTTCCATTCACCTTTAATAATAGTAATTTTATCATAATACTTTGATTCTCTTAGAAAGTCTACATTAGAATTATTAATAAAATTTTTCGCATTTTCATTATAACTCCATGGTTTTTCACTCCAAGCAACATAAATTTTATCAACGAATGGTCCACAATTCTCGATAGTTTTCAAAATCCATTTGTCTTGGTTAAAATATAACATATGTACTCCAAATTTCATTATATAAATTATATAAATTATATAAATTATATAAATTATTTTTTATATAGTTTTTAGTTTATATAATTTATATAATTTATAATGGATATGTAGATAATTTTGGTCTAGTTGAATTTTTAATATATGGTTCATATATTTCTTTGATATAAAGTTCATAGACTTCATTGTCTAATAAATAAGTATTATTTAAATGTTTAAAATTTTTATTATCATAAAATTTATTTTTTAGTTGTGCAAATTTTCCATAATGTGTTAAATGAATAAATTGAAAAAATAACGGACATGTAAAATAAGCACATTTTACATATTTATTACATTTTAATGAAAAACAATTAAAATTTGAAGCAGTATAAATTTGTACAGGTTTTGATTCTATCTGTCTATAATTATAATTGTTAAATTTTGACATAATATTTAAAAAAGATTCTTTGCGCCATAATGTAGGATTAACATTATATACAAAAAAATTAGGATTATCTATTTTGTATAAGTTACATAATTCATTAAAATATATTTCTTTATTGTTCATATTATAAGTTTGTTTTAAAGGAGTTTTATCAGGTGGCCACGCACAATGTTGAAGTTCTATTTTATCAATATTATTATCAATAATATATTTTATTAAATTATTTAATATATCAATATCATATTTAATTAATACATCTGTTTCATGCATAAATAATATAATATCATCTTTTATTACATTTAATTTTAATAACCTACTACTGTATGGTTCTCTACTATCATAATAAATAATATCTTTAAAGTAATCTAAATATTTATCATTTTTAAAATTTGTATCAATTAATAAAATTTTATTTTTATATAATTTTAAAAATTTATTTGATATATTCAATATATCAATATACTCTGAATGTGAATAAATAACTAATAACGGTTCTGTCATAATATAAATATAAATATAAATATAAATATAAATATATATTTATATTATGGATGAAATATGCTTAATTATTCAAGGTGCATCAAATAATGTTGATATTATTAAAGAAAAATATAAAAATACGAATATTAAAATAATATTTAGTACTTGGGAAGGAGACGAAAGTAAATATAATGAAAATGATATAGTATTATTTAATAAAATACCACAAGAAAAAGGAATTCAAAATGTTATGTTACAACAATTATCTACATATAATGGTTTAATAAAAGTAAAAGAGCTGGGATTTAAAAAAGCAATAAAAATTAGAAGCGATAGTTATTTTACTAATATAGATTCTTTTTTAAAAAATAAAATAGATTATAATAAAATTAATTTTTTATATTTTTTAGATTATTATAGAACAGATGGTCCTGATAAAATATCTAATATATATAATTATTTTTGTGATTATATACAAATTAGTAATATAGATAATTTATTAAAATTATGGGATTTTAAATATAAAAATAGTAGTTATGCTGAACAGTTAATAACTAATCATATATTTAATACTTTTAATAGACAAGAAATAGCTTTTTTAGGAAATTATTTAACAAAAAATTGTGATATATTTTGGATTAGTAGAAAATTATATTTGTCTAATTTAAATAATCATTCGCATTATAAAATTACAATAACATAATTAATATAAATTAAAATTTAAAAATAATACATTAATTATATTATGTCAATAAGCCCGATTATTAATCATTTAATAAATTATTTTTCAAATAATTCTATAAATGTTATAGAAATTGGCGCGCGTTATGGTGAATCAAGTAAACTATTATTAAAATATTTAAATATAAATAAATATATAATTATTGATCCTTATACTTCATATAATGAATATAAAGATGATGGTTTCAATAAAATTATTTCCAATGATAGTGATGATACAATTTTTAATAAATGAAGGTTATGATGAACCCATGGTATATGAAACAGTGATTTAATTTTGTAAACGTTATAATAAAACATTTATGATAAATAATTAAATATAATTAATCAAATTTTTTATATAAATATAACATTTTATATTTATAAAATGTTATATTTAAAATCATATTGTTACAATAAACATGAGCTCCCTTTTATTATAACAAATTTATATGAAGGTTTAAATCATATAGATAAACTAATACTATATGAATATAATTATACACATACAGGATTAAAAAAAGATTATGAAATTGAAAAAGTATTACATTTAATACCCAAAGAATTAAAAAGTAAATTATTATATAAAAAAATAGATTTAACAAATTATATAGAATATGCTGTAAATGATGAAAATAAATGTCATAAAATTAATGAAAATATACAAAGATCTTGGTTATTTAATGATAAAGATATTTTTTTAAATGATGAAGATATTATAATTGATATTGATATCGATGAAATTATTTATGGATACAGTTATAATGATTTAATCTTAGAATTAAACAAAAACAATAATCCAATTAGTATTAAATTAAATCAGTTTTTTTTCAAAAATAATTATTTATGGTCAAATTTAATATGGGATGCTCCGGCAATTTATAAATATAAAATGGTAAAAAATATTAATATAAATATTAAAGGAATTATATGTAAATATCAAAGAAATTGTTCAAAAAAAACATCTAAAATATATGGTTGCCATATGAGTTGGGTAATGCCTATTGAAGATATGATTAAAAAAATTTATAGTGGGGCTCATACTAAATATCATCATCTTGGAAAAAAAGATATATTAGAAAAAGCTATAAAAGATAAAGTTTATGTATTTGATCTTAAAAGACGTTTTATTATAGATGAACTTAATTTAAATGATAATAGAATACCTGTTTATTTGCAAAAAGAAAATATTTTTGATTATATGGAATAAATAATTTTTTAATTTATTAATTTATTAATTGATTTTTCTATATTTGTATCCCACAAAATATGTGCATCTAATAAAGGATTACATTGTGTTGCTTCTTTACTTTTTTCAATATTATTTGAAATAAAAAATAAATGACTTTTAAATAATTTACTAATTCCAAACATTTGTAACCATGAATTTTTTTGATGAGGAGATATCTCTAGCACATTTGCATTAGTTAAAAATATTCCAAATAAGTGTGGTCCAGCACCTTGTACGCAGACATAATTTTTTGTTTTAATGCAGATTTCAACACATGTTTTAAAGTTCATATCCAAATTAATTTCTATAAAATTATTATTTCTAATAAATTCTTCATTTATATTTTTTAGTGATTTTCTTAACATATTTCTTCTTATATGTATTGTATTTAATAATCTTTCTTGTTTATTATCAATATTTAGATTATGACAAATTGTATCAGAAATTTCTTTTAATATATTTAAATACATGGGTTCTTTTTTTAAATCTCTTCCTTCTGGATAAAATATTATTCTATCTATTTTTATAATTTGATCTTCTGTTATTATAAAATTATTTGGTATAATTGATTTTATAAACTCAATTGCTAGTTCTTGCTTATGCTTATTACATATCAATACCGGTTTTTTATTTAATCTCCATTTCATATAAAACCAAAAGAACTGATCGTGTAGAAAATGACCCAAATTAATGTTTATATTAAGTATATAACATTCATTTATATATTGATTATATTTTTTATTAAAATTATCTAAAACCAATTTTTTTTTAAAACGAATATCATTATTATAAAAACAATCTCTCACTTCTCTATTAAAAATATTGGTATATTCTTGATAACTTTTATTCGAATATATTATATTTTTATAATAATATAGCTCATTCATAATTAATATTTAAATAATTATATTTAAATATTTAAATAATTTAAAAAATAAAATATTAAATTTTATAATGTATTAATTTATTAATATTTTTATTTGATAATTTCCATTCACCACATTTAATATAATTTGGTAAATTTATAATATTTAAATTTAAATCCCAATCTCCCCGTGGCATTTCATTATATGCATAATCTGGTATATATAATTTTTTTATATTATTACTTAAAAAATATATTAATAAACCAAATGTTCCAAAACCAACTACTAGATTTTGACAGTTTGATAAAATATTTAAATCATTTACTAATGTAGAAGAATGAAATTCTATATTTGGATAATTTTTATTTTTTAATAAATTAACACATGGATTTTTATTGTCTTCATAAACCACTATTATTTTATTCCATGATTTATTTTCTATTATTTTTGTATAATAAGAAAAAGGAGGCGGTACATACATTTTATGAGCATTAAACGTAAAACAATCACCGCTTCTTATGTGTATAAATAAATTTTTTTCATTCGTTATATCAATATTACTAGAAAGATTTAATTTTAATATAGGTTTTACATATTTATTGAAATAATATTTCATTAATTTTGGAGAAGGATCCTGCAAATTCAATTTATCCGAATAAAAAAATGTATTTTTTACATTATTTGTGTGCAAACTTTCAAAATCCATATTTATTTCATTATTTTTTAATAGTCTATGATTTGGTAATATTATATGATTATACTTATTTATATATGCAAAATTTATTGCTCTAATTATTTGTAAAATATTATTACTAGTTCTCCCCATCCAATTTGATATTATTAATGACATATAATTTAAAATTGCATGTATAATTTTAAATTATTATAATTTTAATTATATAAGATATTTGTCAAAAAGTTTTTAAAACCATTTTTTGAATGTACATTTCTTTGATACCATTCATAACAATTATTTGACATTATACTCCATTCTTTATCACTAATTTTTGATAAGGTTTCTTTTAAATATTCCGCACAATCACATCTTATATAGTGTATATTTTCTTCAGGAGCATCAATATAAGAATCTATTGAAACATCTTGTGTAATAATTGGAACTGTTCCCAATCCCATCAATTCAACCTCTCTATGACATTTTGAACCATATCCTCTTAAACACAAGCCATATTTCGCATTTGATAGTTGTCCCAAATACCCCTCTTGGGAAAATTTATGTTTTGTTCCCACCGTACAATGATACACATCTAAAACACTTTCCCAATTTACATTATTATTTCTATACCTATTTTGAACGCCATTTTCTATGTTTCCAATAAATATTGATTCTATTTTCCTCGCCTCATATAATTTTATTTTATTATTTTCCAAAAACTTTTCCAGTAAAAATGGACGTCGGGGCCAAAATATCCATGATTTTACATTTAAATCATTTTGTTTCAATTCATATCCTTCCTTATTTATATGTCCGTTCCCCAATAATATTAAACTGGATTTTGACAAATCATTATTAAACCATTCATTAGTAGGTCTATCATATAGTAATATAGAATTTCCTAGCCAACAATGACCATTGTCAACTAATTCAATATTAACATCAGTATTTCTTTTTTTATACAAAAGTGCCAATTCTCTAAAACTATCATTTGCATGTCTCCATTTTCCCTGTTGTGGTTGTTTTGGAATCTTTATTACCCAAGTTTTATCTATAATTCTATCAATAATTAGTAGCTCCCTGTAACGTCTTAATTTTCTAAGTTTATTAATAAAAATATTATTTACCTGTGCGAAACGTCTGTCATGAAAATGCGTATGTAAAAATACTATTGGTTTATTATCAATATTGATTTCATTGTCATTTATATTTATAGAATTAATTACATCTTTAGGATTATCAGCCAATAATACTCTCCATGGCATAAAATTAATTTCCTTACCAAATTCTTGAAAACTATATTTTTTTGCCAAATCTTCAATTGATGCCTGATCATGGTATCTAGATGTTTTTGTAAATTTTATCCAGTCATTTGGAACATTTTTATTTTTAGTCCATAAACAACCCCCATTATAATAACCAACTTCATCGGTGTTACTCTTTTTTACAAAATGGGGAGAAACAGAAATTTCTCTAGTTTTGTCTATACACGAGATCTTGTTTAAAAATAAAATATCACTATCTAAAAATAAGGTATCATTTTCATTATCAAGAGCATATTTGATAACATTTGCCTTTTGCATTTGAAATTCATCCCATATTTTCTGATTAACCATTTCTTGTCTATTTTTGTTATCGTATTTATCCAGTATTATCTTTAAAAATAATTTTAATTGAATTTTTGGGGTTACATTGTCTATTAGCTTTTTTGTTCTAGTGTCAACAAAACCATAAACCTTTGAATTGTTATGATGTATAGAAAGGGATAATAACATTCCAATTAATTCATTGTGACAATTATAAGTAGAAATAAAACAAAAACTATTTGGGGATGCCATAATATAAATAAGAATAAAAATATATATTTATATTATTATTTATATTATACCACATTTTGTAAAAATCCACAGCAGCTATAATATTTTTCCCATATTTCTCTATTTTGTTTTTGAATATCAGCTAGTTTTTCCCTATTTATTTCATAGTATTCCCTTATTATTTTTATCAAATTAAGCGATTCATTTTTTACATTAATCTCTTCCAAAACTATGCCAATTGAATTTAAATCATATTTATCTTCAAAGGGATATACTGAATCTGTTTTTATTAATATTGGTATTCTTCCCATCATCATTACATCATAAAAACGATAACTGAAATTACCAGCTCCCCTGTAGCAAAATGTAAATAGATTATCATTAATATTTTTTATATATTCTTTTCTTGCAGTTAATTTATCAATACCAGGAGCCCAAAATCCATTTCTCAATATAAAGTTTGTTTCAATATCACTTTTTAAAAATAAATTTAAATAAGTATCACGACCATGTATTTTATGACCGCAATATCCAATAGATAATTTTGGTGATTCAAAATAATTTTTCTCAAAATAATCAGGAGAGAAGGCAGGAAGACTAAATTCATTATGCAATTTTGTTGATTTGTTAAAACTTGTTCTATAAATTTTAACATATTCATTATATGGCAATAATGGTTTGTCATAATCATCATTAAAAAATAAATAAATGGGTTTCCTTAGTTTTTCGGACAAATTGAATAGTATTTTAAAATTATTATCATTTACTCCCTTAAATTTATAGGGGAAAACGATTATATCACAATCTTTTATATTTTCTACATAAGTAAATAATTTATTACATGTTTCAATAACATTTTTATATCTAGATTCCCCCCTAAAATTAGAGTTGTGTGGTTCCGTTGTTAATGAATTATAATTTTTAAGTAAGCCAAATAAGATAATTTGCTCTGATGAAAAATTTACCTTATCCTTTAATGTATATATTTTAATCATAATTATATTTAATTTTACCAATAAATATTTAAATTTTAAATTAAATTAAATATTAAATTAATTATTGTCTATATATTTTTCTATTAATTTTTTATGGTCATTCGCCAATTTTTGAGTTGACTTTCTGAGATTATTTACGTTCATATACATTATTAAATTATTTGAATTTGAAAATTGTGGATCATTATTTATTTCATATCTTGGCTGCCCACCCATATTTTCTGCATAGTGATTAGAAAGTGCATATAAATATTTTGGATGATAAACTATATTATACCAATCATCACAACACCAATTTTTTATTTGCTCAGGAAAATACCAACCAAAAATTTCCATATGTTTTCTTGAAACAAATGCTTGTGTCAAAATTCTAGCATTATTATTTATTGGACCAGTTAGACCAATATCATTATTATTTTTTAACATTTTTATTGAATCATTTACCCAACCTTTTGTCTTAAAATTAATATCATCACCGCATTGATAAAAATATTCATATCCATTTTCATAAGCTCTTTTAAATAAAATATTCCACATTTTTGTTACATGCCCCTTTTGTATCTTATTATTATCAAATTGAATAAACTCAAATTCTACATCTGTAAATACCTTAGAAAAACGGTTTATTTCCTCTTGTTGATCCTTTTTATCAAAAATCCGATCATTTTTATCTATTCCAATATAAAATTTATATGAATTTTCATTATCCTTAGTTAATAATAGGGTTTTCAATGTCAAATTATAAAGATAGGAGTCCTTTATATTATTCCATGAATCCCTCTTATTACTTGTTGTAATAATTAGAAAGGCCACTTTTGACATATATAATTAATATATTATTAATTATTTATTTATATATTACTACCATTAAATACTTTATATTTTAAATAAATGTAAAAATATTTTAAAATTGAAGAGAGATGATCGGAAATATTTAAAAACAGCTTAAAGATATCCGAACAAGATTTATTGATATGCAATTTTCGGAAGCCGGCCCATATTATTATTGGTGGTCTAATCAATTTAGCGCTGCCTTCCCCGAATTGCCAATTGAAATGAATCTTAATGGAAAAAAGGTAATGATTTGTGGGTATTCAACAAACTATTATTTAGAGGAGATATTTTGGGATGATAAGACGATTGTTGGTAAAACGGATCGGCATCCCTATTATATTATTAAAAATATTTCAGAAAAAATGGATAATGATAATAAAAATGATGATTTATCTATGATTAATCAGCAATTGGGTAGTATCTGCCTACAGGAAATTTAATTATTTAGGTGATTTATAATCTTATTATAAAAAAATTGACATAAATATTTTTTTTATAATTTTTATTAAAATCCCAAACAAATATTAAACATATATTATAAGAAAAACTAATGGAATATCAATGTTTTCAATGCCAGATGCCATTAGACCCAAATAAAATAATTTACAAATATTGCGATGCAACACTATGTTCCAAACACTGTGTAAATTTAAGGGAAAAACATATATATGAACTTGATCCATTCTTTAAATATCCCCATATGTGGCAGATTAAACCTAATATTAATAAGTTAAAAAGAAAGCAGAAGAGATCATTTTTTGAAAATAATAATTGTAATAAATATTATTCTAGTAAAAAAATCAAATCCAAGGATGTCCATTCATTTTTGGAAAAGAAACATACCGATATATGCAATTCTGGTCTAATAAGAAATCCTTCCTTTAAAAAGGATCTTAACAAGCAGGAATCACGATACAGAGAAATTTTATATTATATCAAGAATAAACTTATCTGCTTCTCATTTTATTCATTAATGAAAAAAAACATCAGCCTTTATTATTAATAAAAGATAATGATTCAAATAAGATAATTATATAAAAGATCATACTCCATTAACTGAATATATTCAAAATTATTTTTTTTCATATTTGTCTTTATTTTTCCTACTTCATATTTATCATCCATTTCTAGTCCAAGTAATACTGACCCGTCTAGTTTATTATTTTTTTTTATATATTCAAATCTTGTTATATCACTTCCTTCCGTTAAAATAGAATTAATGTATTTTCTTAATTCACCCGGATACTGATTAAATTTTATTAAAAAATAATATTTTAGCCTCCTATATCTTAAGCTCTTTTCTATTATTTCGCCATATCTCATTATATCATTATTTCCACCACTTAATATACATACAACCTTCTTATTTTTAATAAGACTTTCATCTAACTGTTTTAATCCACTGATTGATAAGGCACCCGCCGGTTCAACTATAATACCTTCATTTTGATACAAATCTATCATTTCACCACATAAATCACCATTATAAACCTTAAATATGGATTTCAAATTCTTTGCATTATTTGCTATCTCAAAATTTAATCCCCCAATCTTATTCACAGCTGCACCATCCACGAAATTATCTATCAGTTTTATCTCCTTATTTCTTTTTATTTTTAATGATTCAAACATTGATGCTGCCCCATTTGGTTCTACTCCATAAATATCTGTGTTATTCATTCCCAATATTAATCCTGATATTAATCCACCACCTCCAACTGGTGACATCACTATGTCCGGTTTAAACTGCTTCAAAATCTCATCTCCAATAATTTGATTTCCTTCTATTACATCCATATTATCATAGGGATGAACAAATATCTTATTTTTAAATGAAATACAATTATTCTTACAATAATCATATGAATAGTTTAATGATGAATTAAAATCATCACCCTTTACAATTAGTTTACACTTTAAATCATTAGAAAAATATCTGATTCTTTCTATCTTTTGTTTTGGTGTATTTTTTGGAATAAAAATGGTACAATCTAGATTAAGTATATTACAAACATATGCTAATCCTTGAGCGTGATTTCCAGCACTTGCAGTAACATAATTAATATTTTTATCGTAATATTTCATTATCCTATTATAAACTCCCCGTAATTTAAATGATCTTATTGGTTGAAGGTCCTCTCTCTTTAGAAAAACACTACAATTATATTTTTTAGAAAGTCTATCGCAAAACTCTAATGGTGTTTTTTTTATTATATTATACATTGCTTACTAATTGTATATCTACATATCTTAATTGATATTTATTTATATTAATGTTAAATAATATAATGAATTTTCAAAATATTTAGCAATTATAGTTGGAATAATGTCATCTTTAGTGGTTCTTTACAGAATTATCTACCTTATGATTCCAATGATAAGAAAGGGAATAGAACACTCAAATGTTCCTCTAATTTTTTAGGCAATCTCTCTTCTTGTATAAAAAAATTCAATAAAAATATAACTTTATTGTTGTATATAATTTTATATTATTATATATTATAATGTCATTTGTTGGTAAAAACAATCAAAAAATTACAAATCGTCCATCTGGTGGCGGTGATAAGCTTCAGGGATTAACTTCAACTACGGATAAGCCTGCGAATTCAATTCGTTCAATACAAAATAAAGCTTGGGGTGTACACAGAAACTATGTTTTTTGCATTAATCAATTAGGTGGAATTGGAAGACATTTTAGCCAATTTGAAAATAGAGCCGATGGTGTTACAAATTGCAAGCCAGGACCAGCACTATCCTAATTACTTTTCATATTCCGGAATTTTATACTTTCCATTTTCGCAGACATATTTAGCAATAACTCGTGGATTAAGATTATCATTTAGAACATCTCCATGATCGTATACATTCTCCTCATTGTCAATAAAATACTTAATACCCATTATTTCCTCCACCCAAACGTTCTTCTTCTTTAAAAGACATGGCGTATCTGCATATGTTGTCATTTCTCCATGTGGCCTTCCCTTATTGTGTGTTCCGCAATAATTTGTATCATCCCTCTTTCTTCTCGTACATTGCTCTCCATTTGCCCTTTTCGCCATACACCTATTATGATGTGGAACAACATTCTTTACCCTCTTCCTTCTCATAAAATCCTCCTTTGAAAGAACTAGAAGATCATAGTCAAAAATATATCTAAGAAATTCACTCTTATCTATATTTTCAAAAGTTCTTCCATTCATCCATTCCCTAATATCATTTTTAAACTGTCCCATATATTTATCAACCATTCCATTCACTTTTCCCTCCATTGTAAATAAGAAATCCTATTTTATATTTTTAAATTATCTTTACTTCAATTTTATAATAATAATTATTATAAAATTTTAAATTTAAAGAATCAACTTTCTAACCATTATTGGTTAAAAATGTATAAAAGGTAAGTAATGCCACAAACCAAAAAACAAATATTCCATACTGTTCAAAAGGTAATTCAAAAAATGTGAAAATTGCAGGAACCGTAAATATTATAGCTATTAAAAATAATATGTATTTGACTAATTTACCCATATATATTTATTAAATATATTTATTCAATAAATTTATTCAATATTATATTTCTTAATATTAAAAAATTTGGTATTTTCATTTATCTGATTTGTATCAACAAAATGATATGTTAAAGGACGTATTAAACTACTATCTCTTAAAATAAATTTAATTTTTCTATACTGATTTTCATCATATGATGATGGCACATAAAATGTATCATACTCCAAATATTTCTTATTTAATATTTCCTTATTTAAAAGGCTATATTTTATATGGGATGCCGAAAATTCTAATCTAATTATTGCACCCCTTGAATATTTTGTTTCCTTATTAATATCCCAAATTGCATAATTACCTGCATTCAGGTATGATGTTAATTCATAAACTGGCCCATATTCATTTTCATTTAAATTGAGTGGTAATCCAATTTCTATACAAAATAAAATATATTTGTAATAATTTCCAAAATAGGCAACATTATTTGTTTTTAATCTATTTTGATTCTTATCAAAAAGACTTATTAATAAGGAATTTTTATAAAAAATACTATACACCTCTTTTGAAATCTCAAAATTTAATAGCTTATTTATATTTACTATCTCATAAATTGTCGTCCACCACCAAGAATTATTATATTTTAATTCAGCTACCTCATATTCAAATTCCAATTCATAAAATACATATAAACTTTCATCGGATTCTAAATAACCCCTGTATGTGGGTTTCTTGGAAAACCCAGCCAACATCTTACTTAAATTTTTATCTATTAAATCCTTGAGATTTTCATCTTGCCCTTTTTCATAAGTAAAGTTGGGGAAATATAGAAAATTATTATTTTTATTTTTGTTTAATAAATAAAGCAGGGTTGGGTTTAAATTTTCATTTTCCTGAATACTATAAATACATAAATTTATTTTCTTATAGTTTGGATTATTAACAATTGGCTCATTTATTAATATATTATTTATATGATAGACATAATCATTATTATCTAATTTTACATTACTGGGTAAAATTGCACTTTCATACACATTTTTTCTTCTTAGTTTTTTTGTATCATCAACACTTAGTTTTCTTAAATTTTCTAATATAATTTTATTTTTATCATCATCTATATTTTTCTCATTTAATTCCTCTCTTAATTTTAAGGAAGTCCCTCTTTCATTTAAATGATCTATATGATTGTCATCATTTGTAAATAATTGATTTACAATCTTATTTCTATTAATTTGAATTGGCTCCATTTATTTATAGATATACTATTTTCTTTTGATATTTTCTTTAATTAATATCTCCCTATTTTCAAATATAAATTGTCCCACATCATCATAATTAATTTCTGGTATTTCTGAAAAATACTTTTGTAATGACAGCAATAGACTCTTTTTTGTTAGTGGGGTCTTAACCTTACTTTTACAAAAAAGTAATTTCCCGTTATTTATATCAAAACAATCTATTTCATTTGTTTTCATTATTTCAATCAAATTGTTGGTTAGATGCTTCTTTCTCTCCTTATATTCCTTTGCCTCCTTT
>Ga0233412_10001037_pt1 | contig 15217 bp, 14 predicted proteins | sample Na_anoxic_4_MG_FD_180667 | JGI IMG/M metagenome (GOLD analysis project Ga0233412, IMG submission 180667) | Seawater microbial communities from Saanich Inlet, British Columbia, Canada - Na_anoxic_4_MG | ecosystem: Environmental > Aquatic > Marine > Inlet | place: Canada: British Columbia...
ATTCCTTCAGAAATAACCAAATATGAAATCACCGAAGCCAATAGAATAATCGAGGAGTTTATGCTCCTATGCAATGAGACTGTAGCAGAGAATTTCACATGGGACGAGTTCCCGTTCATATTCAGGGTTCATGATAAACCCGATCAGGAAAAAATGTTCGGACTCAATACATTTTTAAAAGGTATCGGCCACAGTCTGAAAAGCCCCGGCAACGTGCATCCTGCGGAACTGCAGAGGCTTGTTGAATCCGTTAAGGGCAGTCCGGTTGAGCATCTTGTGAATACTGTTGTACTGAGGTCTCTTAAAAAGGCTGAGTATAGTACGGTAAACAGCGGCCATTTCGGACTTGCTTCAGAGCATTATTGCCATTTCACATCCCCAATAAGAAGGTATCCGGATCTAATGATACATAGGCTCATCAAGAAAAAATTAGGGATAGGCGGAGAAATGACATCGGTAACGGGCAGGGAACAGGATGTACTTGCTGCCCATGTGTTCAGCATTGCGAAATCATCATCAGAAATGGAACGTAAAGCTGAAAAAGCAGAGAGAGATCTTGTAGACAGGTATAAAGCAGCATATATGGAACAGCATATCGGCGAGATATTCACCGGCGTTGTATCGGGTGTCACCGGTTTTGGAATGTTCGTGGAGCTTGAAAATACGGTCGAGGGCCTGATAAAACTGGGGGACCTGGACGGTTACTATATCTTTGACAGGGACAATCATGAACTTTATATGAAGAATGGACCCGGGCGATACACCATTGGAACGGTTGTCAAAGTACAGGTTGTTTCAGTCAATATAAATGCCGGGGAAGTTGATATGATTATTCACGGCGGCCAGAGATATCCTAAGAAAAATCACGGTCCTAGGAGAAGTGACAGAAGTAAAGACAAGAATAACGGTCGCAGACGCAAAAGATAATGGTCAGCCGGTAAAAATGACTAAAGCCCTTTATAATACCGTAGTTTTTTGTTTAGTGTCAGATTAGCAATACTTATTGAACTGAGATTCCCATTCTGTAGATTGGTTCAATTTATATTTTCTTCAAGGTATCTATTCCTTCTTAAGGCATGATACATTGGTCTTTATTGATTAATTGCAATAAGTGTTTGATCTTTTCATTAATTTGACATAAAAAGCCCTTATTAATATAATTACAGACGATAATAACCGAAAGGGATTTGGACTGATGTTCATGAACATTGCGTCCGGCATCCGCTCCTGATAGAGAAAAGCAGAATACAAGGTGAGCTTTGTCCGGAGCCTAAGCAATTTTAGTAGCCGGAAACATTTGATACGTGCAAAGCGAAACCAACTAAAAAAGATGGTTTGTTGTACGTGCAGGTGAATTCGGGGAAAAGGTTATTTCAGTTAAAAGATAGCTGCGGACCGCATATGTTCCCGCGGCTAATTTATTATCATCGATTACCGTGCATATGGCATAAGACAATCTCGCCTCAGCAGTGACAGCGGAGGATATTATGAGCGTTATTACAGTAGAAAATATAAGAAAGAAATTCATCAACAGGACGGTGCTTGACGGCGTCAGTTTTACCGTGCAGAGAAACGAAAGGGTTGCTTTAGTCGGAAGCAACGGATCAGGAAAGACAACTCTATTGAAGATAATCATGGGAATGGAAAGCCCTGACGAAGGCCGGGTTGTAGTCCCAAAAGCACTTAAAACAGGATATATATCCCAGAGTTTTATGGAGTTTTATAATGAACAGGCAGATATTATGACTGCAACGGCAGTTGCGGAGATTGATAACCTTGAAAAGGAAATGAGGAGCATAGAAGAACATATTGCGGCTGCGGAACATGGGAGTATTGAACAACAAAGGCTGATGTCTAGATATACGGGTCTAACAGATAGGTTTGAGTCCATGGACGGTTATGCCTTTGAGAAGATGATGCAGTCAGTTTTGAGTGGTCTTGGACTGAACAGGGAATCCTTGAAGATTCCGCTTTCCAAGCTTAGCGGAGGTGAAAAACTTAGGGTCCTTTTGGCGAGGGTAGTTATATCCAGACCTGATGTGCTGATACTTGATGAGCCCACAAATCATCTTGACATAAGGGCTCTGGAGTGGCTGGAGAAATATCTCATGGGATTCAAAGGCGGAGTGCTTCTGGTTTCACATGACAGATATTTTCTTGATAAGGTAGCTACACGCGTGATTGAGTTGGAATTTGGCAGTGTCAGGGGTATGCGAAGCAGCTATACGGACTACCTTGAACAGAAAAAAGTACTTAAGGACTTCAATCGTAAGAAACAACAGGAAATTGAAAGACAAGTCAGAAACGAAAAGAAGGTGGTTCAGACACTCCGACACCAGAGAAAGATATCAGCTTTTAACAGCAGGCTGAAAAAGATTGAGAAACTTGAAGAGAGGCTTCAGTCACTTAAGAAAGAAGGAGCAGCTCTGCATCTTGGCAGGATACCTTCAGTTGCAATCAATATGGGACATCATGTACATGTAAGCGATGAGGCTGCTTATGCAAAAGGACTTGGTAAAAGTTTTGGCAGCAGAGTTTTGTTTGAAAATTCGGATTTCCTTATAAAGGGAGGAGAGAAGGTTGGTATAATCGGAGACAATGGTTCCGGGAAAACCACCCTTCTCAACATATTGTCCGGTAAAGATAAGGATTTTACCGGCGAGGCATCCATTGGTCACTGGATTAAATATGGTTTTATATCGCAGGATATAGTCTTTGAAGACGATAGTATGACAGTGCTTGAAAAAATTATGCTTGAAGTAAAACTGGCGGACTTTGGCGAGATGACTGTAAAGCAGGCTCTTGAATATGCGGCGCATTATAAATTCTATGGAGAAGAAACAGGGAAGCAGTTGTCTGTTCTCAGCGGAGGAGAAAAATCGCGGCTGGCGCTGGCAGTAGTAATGCTATCAAAACCTAATTGCCTGGTGATGGATGAACCCACAAACCACCTGGATATATACACCAGGGAAATTATGGAGGGCGCTTTCGAGGAATTCCGGGGTACTATCATTGCCATATCCCATGACAGATATTTTCTTGACAACTGTGTGACACGTATCCTTGCAATAGAAGAAGGGATAATAAAAGTAATTGATGGTAATTATGAAACTTACCTATCGCTTAAGAGTCCGGTTCAGGATATTCCTTTCAAATCAGCTGAAGACAAGAAAAGGGAAAAGTATGAAAAGCATATGGAATCGAAACGTCTGGAACGCCTGAAGAAAGCGCGTGAGAACCGAAAACAGCTTAAGCAGGGGATTGAAAACAAGATAGGAAAGCTTGAGGATTTCAAGGAGAGCTTTGAGGAAACCATGGGTGAGGATACAGGTTATGACGAGTATCTGGAGTATCAGGAAAAAATAGCGGAACTCGAAAAATTATATGCAAAATGGGAGAATTTAGTAGCTTCGGAAAATTAATTTGGACCGCTTGTTTATGGGCGGTTCTTTTTAGCAGATATTCATTTTAGTGCACACGGTTGGTTGGAAGCGGCAGGTCATCCGATAAGTTGCCGCTGACCAGAGCCTTCCTGAGTGCGTCGTTTACGGCATTTATTATGCCCACAGATGTGTAAGTAGCACCGGTTATGGTATCTACATCAGTATCCTGTGCTTCGATTATCCATCCGGGTATATATTTCACAGGACTGGTCCAGAACCTTGAATTAACTTCATTGTGGTCTGTAACTTCCACAGCAGCTATTTCATTGTTTTTAATTGTAACACTTACTATCAAGCCTGGCTGATATCCTGTAGCTTCCCCGGTATAAGTGCCGTCTTTGTAAATAATGCCTTCAATTGGCTCTGCAGTTGATTCAGGTATTATTGATTCGGTTGCGCCGGGAGTTGCTTGTGATATCGGAGATGTGGTTGGGCTATTAGTGGGGTCAATTGTTTCTGTTATTTCCACAGATGGTCCCGGCCCAAGCACCTTAAATATCTGGATACCCCCAACATCTACAACATGAATAACTATTGTAAAAAGAAAGAAAACGACCAGAACACGGTGGTAGTACATCCAACCGGCGCGTTTTGCTAGTTTTTTCCTCAGCATCCAGCTTACTCCAAGCAGTATTGAAAGTATCCAAAGGGCGGTTCCCCAATTTATGGAGAAAAGCGCTTCTGTTGAGAAAATTCCATGTATTACGCCGGTAATAATAAGTGCTATGCCAATTTCTTTATGATAACAGCGCACTTTTTTATTCAGCTTTATGAAGAAAACCCTTTTTGAAGGGAATTTGATAAATGCCTTTTTTAATATGTATGCAGCTGTAAGGAATAATGCTAAAAATACAGATATCCAAGCCAGTCCGAAATTTAAAAATGTGTCCAATTCAACACTCCTGTTTATTACTATACCTATTCTACTAATTAAATCTTAATTTTTCCTTAACATATTGTCATATTTGAATATGAAAATCAATAGTTTGTTTATGGTAAAATATATGCAGAGGTCAAATGGAGGAGGGGTACCATGTTTGCCGATGCATATGAAAAGGCCGAGAAATTTACCAAACCTGTGATTATATCCACTAGAAAACAGTCCGGTGCAGTAGAGTGCGGATGCGCCGCATTTATTGTCATTAATGAAGATGGTTGGATTATTACATCCGCCCATATTTACAGTTCATATGTTTTTTATCTGCAGCACAGAGAACAGATAAAAAAGCATAATGAGATGAAGAAGGAAATACTGGGTAATACAGGACTTGACCAGAAGCAGAAGAAAAAAAAGATTTCTCACCTCAAAGTATATCCCGGATGGATACTGAATCACTCGTTTTGGTGGGGGATGGACAGAGTGCGGCTTGCAGAGGTCAGGATACTTGAGCAGGGAGATTTATTGGCGGCCCGCCTTGAACCATTTGACAAATCAGTGTTTTCTTCATATGCAAGATTTAAAAATCCGGCATCCATGAAACTTGCAACAAGCCTTTGCAGACTTGGCTATCCATTCCACAGGGTAGAAGCGTCATACAGCATGGATGACAATAGATTTGAGATAAAAAAAGGGATGCTGCCGGGACAGCCGTATCCGATTGAGGGCATTTATACAAGGAAAATATTTAAAGGCACTTCTTCTAAAGGCGATTATAACCTTTTGTTCATCGAAACTTCAACCCCGGGGCTTCGCGGCCAAAGCGGCGGTCCGATAGTTGATACTGAAGGAGTGGTCTGGGGACTTCAGAGCAGGACTGTACATCATCCGCTTGGATTCAGTCCCAAGGTGCTTAAGAATGGAAAGGAAATAGAAGAAAACCAGTTTCTGAATACTGGAGTCGGTGTTCATTCCGAGTTGATACAACAATTCTTAAAGAAGAACGATATTAAATATTATACTGTCGATTAACTAGACAACGTAATTTGTTTAGTACTTTATTATTATTCTAATATTGGGTAGAATGTACATAAATAAGCGAAAGGCCGTGAAAATATGCTGAATGATTGGTTGAACTGCGATATGCCGGGGATTGCCGAAATTCTGGAAAAGCTTAACGACGATTTCTATTTTAAAGAAAAAACCATTGGATTTGCAGGAAAGGAAAAAGTACGCAGTGTACTGCATTATTTGCGTGCGGCTTTGTTCCCAGGTGTTTTTGAAAAAACCCCTATAGATGAAAACAGAATTAGTGTGGATATTGTAAACAACATAAGAGCAGCTGCATATGATTTAGCGGACCTGGTTGAAAAGGCTTTTAAAAATGAGTGCAATGATGAAGCGCTAAGGCAGTCCGGTTGTGAAATTTGCCGGGAAAAGGCTTCGATAATTGTAAAGGAATTAATTGAAAAACTACCTGTAATAAGAAGGCTTCTCCATACGGACATTGAAGCAGCTTATAAAGGAGACCCGGCAGCTAAATCCAACGAGGAGATTCTCCTTAGCTATCCTTCTGTTGAAGCAATGAGCATTCATAGGATAGCCCATGAGTTGTATCTTCATAAAGTACCGATGATACCCAGGATAATGAGCGAATACTCGCATCATCTGACCGGGATTGACATACATCCCGGGGCATCGATTGGGGAACACTTTTTTATAGATCACGGCACCGGAGTGGTAATTGGGGAGACCTGTACCATCGGTATTAACGTTAAACTTTACCAGGGGGTTACACTCGGGGCGAAAAGTTTTCCACTCGATGAGGAGGGGCATCCTGTCAAGGATATAAAAAGACATCCGGATATTGAGGATAATGTGGTTATATATTCAGGCGCATCAATCCTTGGCGGGGATACAGTAATCGGACATGATTCCATAATAGGCGGGAACCTATGGTTAACCCATTCTGTTCCGCCGTATTCGAAGGTGTATAATACACAGCCCAAACCAACAGTAATATTTAATAACGATGATTAGATCATGAACATTGCCGGAGGCAGTATTTTGATAGAAGTTAACAATATCAGCAAGACTTTCAAACTCAGCAAAAAACAGATGGCCCTTGACGGGACAAAGAATAAATTTAAACTGGCGGTGGACAATGTATCATTTAAAGCTGTGCCGGGAGAAATATATGGGCTACTCGGGCCTAACGGCGCGGGAAAAACCACAACCCTAAGATGTATATCCACATTAATTAAACAAGACAAAGGAAGCATTACCGTTGATGGCAGCGATTCAGTAAGAAATTCACGCGATGTCAGAAGAAAGCTGTGCTTGTTGACTAACGAGCTCAAAGTCGACCCCAATTTCACTGCTGACTATCTTTTTTCATTTTTTGGGCGACTTCATGGAATGGATGATAATGTTATAAATAATCGCAGGGAAATTCTGTTCAATGAATTTGGAATAAAAGAGTTTGCCGACGTAAAGACCAGCGATATGTCCTCGGGAATGAAACAGAAATTATCTATTGCAATCAGCCTTGTTCATGATCCGCAGGTAGTAATATTTGATGAACCCACAAACGGACTGGATATTATAACTGCAAGAGCCGTTATGGATTATCTGAAAAAACTCAGGGATAATGGGAAAACCGTTGTAATCTCAACTCATATAATGACTGTAGCAGAAAAACTCTGCGATAAGATCGGCCTTATAATTGAAGGTCGGATTGCAGCGGAAGGGACACTTGATTCATTACTTGAGGAGACTAAGGCATCTGACCTTGATGATGCATTCTTTGAAATTTACAAAAGAAGCCGGGAGAAAAAGCATGAGGAATAATATCTTTACCATCTTAAAAAAAGAATTGAAAAGGGTATTCCTGGACAAAAAACTAGCTTTTGCCGTATTTATCATGCCCGGGTTGACAATTGCATTGATTTATTCCTTCATGGGCGGCATGATTGATAAAATTGGGGATGATGCACGTGAACATATTCCAGTTGTTCATACAATAAATATGCCAATGGAGTTTAGGGATACAGCATCGGCTATCTACGGCACCGGTATGGTTATTATTGAGAATGATGTAACTGAAAAGGAAATAATAATACAAAATATAGCTGAGGGCAAAGCAGATGTACTTGTAATATTTGAAGGAAATTTCATTGATAAGGTAAAAGATGAACTCCCGGCGGTAGCAAGATACACCAACAGTATAAAGGATTTTTCTGTCAGCGGTGGATATATGGTGGACAGTGTTCTAGAAACCATGAGAAAAAGTATCCTGACCGAGAGACTTGGCAGTATAAAAGCAGCTGAAGTGTTTGTGATAAACCGGGAAGATGTGGCAAAAGCTGAAGAAAAAGCAGGCAAGGCAATCAGCATGCTGCTTCCTATGCTCTTAACCGTGTTCCTTTTTGCAGGAGCTATGCAGGTTGGGATGGATATAATCGCAGGCGAAAAGGAAAGGGGCACGATTGCAACCATGCTTTTAACCCCTGTTAAAAGGGGTCATATTGCAATAGGCAAGATGCTGAGTCTGGCCATTGTGTCACTGGCCAGTTGCCTGTCATCCCTCGCAGGGGTAATAATTTCGCTGCCATTTTCCAAAACAATGTTCGGCGGCGGATTCAATATTGCCGACCTTTCATATGGTGTGTCGGATTTCTTGTTCATGGTCATTCAGATGGCTGCAATGGCGTTATCATTTGTATCGATAATTTGTCTTCTCTCCGCTCTTGCGCGAAATATTAAAGAAGCAGGCGGATACATTATGCCCGCATACATGGTGATAATGATAGCAAGCATGAGTACAATGTTTATGAAACCTGAAGGACTTTGGAGCTATATGATTCCAATATACGGCAATATCCTGAATATAAAGGATATACTTACATTCGGATATACTCACAGAACAGGAATAATCGGGCTTGTATCTACAATGATTTTTGCTGCGGTTATGGTTTGGATGATGGTGCGGACTTTCTATAACGAAAGAATCATGAAAACATCCTAGCGGGTAAATTTATCCTCACCGCAGGACATATAAATCATTCAGCCGCCGGAATTGAATTTTTACATCCGGCGGTTTCATTTACCCGGCCAAACACCCTTAGGGTGTTTGGCCGGGTTCACAGTCGTATATAAGTGAATTGTCGGAAGTCATTAGGTGCTTACGGTGATAATACTACTGGGCTCGGATGGTTGTGTTAGGAGAGCAGTATAAGTATTGATGTTAAATTGGGTGCGGGAGTGCTTAAATCCTTTAATAAAAAAGTGAAATGAGATATAATTTAATAGGTTCATATCCGGTTATTATTTTTCTTACAAATGGACCGCATTTCACGGGCCGGAGGTAATTTTGGCTGAATTAAGATGGCACCCACTTATTAAAGATTGGGTTATGATAGCTTCACACAGACAGAACAGGCCGCAGATGCCCAAGGACTGGTGCCCTTTCTGTCCCGGAAACGGGAAAGTTCCCGACACGTATGATGTGTTGAAGTACGATAATGATTTCCCGGCGTTGAGTCAAAATCCGCCGGTGCCTGATGATGTAGAAAGCGGTATTTATAAAACAGCTGAGGCATATGGCAAATGCGAAGTCATTCTGTATTCCCCGGGTCATGCTACAACACTTCCTGCTTTAACAGACGGGCATGTAAGGAAACTTGTGGATCTATGGACAGACAGATTCGAAGAAATTGCAAAAGACGAAAAAATCAAATATATATTCATCTTTGAAAACAGGGGAGATGCAGTCGGGGTTACAATGCCTCATCCACATGGGCAGATATATGGATATTCAATCATACCGAAAAAAATTGAGCTTGAATTGGAATCCTGCTTTGACTACTACGATGCAAATGAGAAATGCCTGATTTGTGAAATGAATGATTCTGAAGTCGGTTTTGGAAAGAGAGTTATATTTGAGAACGAACATTTCTTAGTGTATCTTCCATTTTTTACAGAGTATCCGTATGGAGTATATATTTCCTCAAAAAGGCACGCTTCGACAATGCTGGAATTTTCTTGTGCTGAACGGGATGCTTTGGCGATTATATTAAAAGATACTGTAGGAATGTTCGATTCGTTGTTCGATATAAAATTCCCGTATATGATGTGCATGCACCAGGCTCCGGTTAATTCAGGTGACTATTCAAAACAATATCATTTTCACATTGAATTTTTCCCTCCTCTTAGGTCTGCAGATAAAGTTAAATTCAATGCTTCGAGTGAAACAGGGGCATGGGCGCACTGCAATACTACGGCTCCGGAGGAGAAAGCCGAAGAATTGAGACATGCTTATACCAGATATTTGGATATAAGGAGGACTAATGTATAAACATCTGTATGATGAGTTTTATAAGATATACGGTGATTCTGAAGAAAAAATCAGAATATTCAAAAGCCCTGGAAGAGTCAATCTGATAGGCGAACACATTGACTATAACGGAGGTTATGTGCTTCCGGCAGCACTCTCAATGTGCACTACTGTTCTTATACGTAAGAGAAATGACAGAATCATCAGGCTTTATGCTACAGACCTGAAGTATGTTGTTGAAGCAGACCTTGACAGGTTGGAATATTATAGAGACTATAAATGGGGGAACTATCAGCTTGGGGTTGCTAATCAGTTAATGGCAGAAGGATTTATCGTGCCCGGATGCGAAATGTTATTTGAAGATAAAGTGCCGTTGGGCAGCGGGCTTTCATCTTCCGCGGCAATTGAAGTCGCAACTGCCCTGGCATTGAACAGGGTCGGCGGCTATAACACCGGTATGAAGCAGCTGGCGGTAATAAGCCAGATGGCAGAGCACAATTATGTGGGTGTCAAATGCGGCATAATGGACCAGTTTGCATCTGCAATGGGGAAAAAAGACCATGCAATATTGCTTGATTGCAGGGATTTAAGTTACAGTCATATCCCGCTTGACACAAAAGAGTATAAACTTGTTATATCAAACACAAAGAAAAAGAGAAGCCTTGGCGAATCCGCATACAATCAAAGAAGGGAAGAATGCGAAACCGCCCTTGAAATACTTAAACCCGAATTTCCCGATGCTAAGTACTTATGCGATATTTCGTACAGTGGATTGCGTGAAAATATTAATATGTTTGAAGATCCTGTTATAAGGAACAGGGCTGTTCATGTAATTAGTGAAAATGAGAGGGTCATAAAAAGTGCAAAAACCTTGAAAGAAGGAAAACTTAAGGAGTTTGGAAAATTTATGATTGAATCCCACGAATCACTCCGCGACCTATACGAAGTATCATGTGTAGAACTGGATGTGCTTGTGGATGAAGCGCTTAAGCAAGATGGTGTCCTGGGTTCAAGGATGACCGGAGCCGGATTCGGCGGGTGTACGGTAAGCCTTGTACATGAAACGAAAGTAGATATATTTATTGATAAAGTCAGCTTTTCATATAAAGAAAAGACCGGGCTTGATGCCGAATTCTATATATCTGATATCGGCGGCGGCGGAACGGAGGTAGTCTGAAATGGCAGTTTTAGTGACGGGCGGCGCAGGATATATCGGAAGTCATATGGTGGCTGAACTTATGGAAAACGGAGTTGAAACAGTCGTTTTTGACAACCTTTCAACCGGTAACCGTAAAGCAGTTCTTTGTGATAAGTTTTACAAAGGAGATATCAGGAATATTGATGATCTGGATAAAGTTTTCAACAAAGAAAAAATTGATTCGGTAATACATTTCGCCGCTTCTTCATTGGTAGGTGAGAGCGTTGCCGAACCGTTGAAATATTATAGCAATAATGTATGCGGCACTTCGGTTCTGCTGAATGCAATGATAAAGCATAACGTAAAAAATATTGTGTTCTCATCTACCGCAGCTGTATATGGCGAGGTAGGAACAATGCCGATTACCGAAGATACACCGGTCAATCCCAAAAGTCCATACGGCGAAACAAAGCTTGCAATGGAAAGGATGATTGACTGGGTTTCAAAGGTTTCAGGACTAAATTATGTATCACTCAGATACTTTAATGCCTGCGGAGCTAGTAAAAATGGGGAAATAGGCGAATGGAGGGTGAAGGAAACCCATCTAATCCCGATAATTCTCCAGTATGTCATGGGATTGAAGGATAGCCTAAAAGTATTCGGCGATAATTATGATACGTCTGACGGGACATGCATAAGAGATTATATCCATGTTGTTGATTTAGTTAAAGCCCATACAGCCGCCCTAAAATATCTTGAGAACGGTGGAAAATCCGACATAATTAATCTTGGAATCGGTAATGGCTTTTCAGTGCTTGAAATAATAAAAGCGGCTGAAAAAGTAATCGGCAAAGAGATCCAATATACCATGGCCGGAAAAAGGGCGGGGGATCCGGCGGTTTTAGTTGCATCAAATTATAAGGCTAAAAGGGTTTTATCATGGGATTGTATAATCAAGGACCCGGTCGAAATTATCGAGGATGCATGGAAATTTTATTTAAAGCACCCAAATGGGTATAATGAAAGTAACTAACGGAGGAGAACATGCTGAAATCGTTTATTTATCAGGAAAAGTGCAAGGGCTGCGGTCTGTGTATAGTAGCCTGTCCAAAACAGATTATTGAAATTAATAAAAACAAATTGAATCAGATGGGATATTTCCCAGCAGAGGTAATCGACAGCGATAAATGCATTGCCTGCGGCAGGTGCGTAACCGCTTGTCCTGATTCAGCGATAGAAGTCAAGGAGACCAGCGATGTCTAAAAAAGTATTAATCAAGGGAAATGAGGCAATCGGGGAAGCCGTCATCAGGGCGGGTTGCCGACATTATTTCGGATATCCGATAACACCTCAAAACGAACTGACTAATTATATGTCAAAATATATGCCCGAAGCAGGCGGAACATTTATCCAGGCGGAAAGCGAACTGGCAGCGATAAATATGGTATATGGTGCGGCAGGTGCAGGTGCCAGGGCTATGACCTCATCTTCCAGCCCGGGAATCAGTCTGAAGCAGGAGGGTATATCATATATTGCCGGCGCAGAAATACCCGCAGTAGTTGTGAATGTAATGCGCTGCGGTCCGGGTCTCGGAGGTATAATGCCGGCACAGAGTGATTATTTCCAGGCAGTAAAGGGCGGCGGGCACGGAGATTATAGGAACATAGTGCTTGCACCGAACAATGGCCAGGAACTTTATGAGCTTACCGTAAAAGCATTTGACCTTTCGGATAAATACCGGATGCTTGTCATGGTAATGGCTGACGGAGCATTGGGCCAGATGATGGAGAATGTTGAGTTCAGGGATGAAGAAACCCCCTATAAAGTTGATAAAGAATGGGCGACAACCGGAACTGGAATGGAAAGAAAAAAGAATTATATAACAAGTGTTTATATCAATCCTGATGAACTGGAGGTCGTTAATATGCGTCTTCAGGCAAAATACAGGATAGTTGAAAAAGATGAAGTATTATATGAGGAAACAAACTGTGACGGCGCAGATATCGTAATTTGTGCTTATGGACTTACAGCCAGGATAACCAGGAATGTTATGAAACTGGCGGCTGAAGAAGGTATAAAGGTCGGATTGCTAAGGCCGATTACATTGTGGCCATTCCCTAAGGATGCAGTTTCAGCCCTTGCTGATAAAACCGATGTCATAATGAGTGTTGAGCTGAGTGCAGGCCAGATGGTTGAGGATGTCAGGCTTGCTGTCAATGGCAGGAAACCGGTGCATTTTTACGGCAGGACCGGAGGCAATCTACCAACACAGGGGGAAATTCTTGATGAAATTAAGAAAGTACTGGGAAAGGAGGCAGAATAATGCCTGAAAGACTTCACCCAAAATCACTAGAAGATACCACTATGCATTACTGCCCCGGCTGTTCGCATGGGATTGCCCACAGGGTGGTTGCTGAGGTTATAGACGAACTTGGAATCGAAGGGAAGACCATCGGTATAGCGCCTGTTGGTTGTTCATATAATAATTATCTGTATTTTACATTTGATATGCAGCAGGCTGCGCACGGCAGGGCTCCTGCGGTAGCAACCGGGATTAAGAGAGTTCATCCTGATAATGTGGTGTTTACATATCAGGGAGACGGTGACCTTGCTGCTATAGGGACAGCTGAAATAATTCATGCTGCTGCCAGGGGAGAAAAAATAACGACAATTTTCATAAATAATGCTATCTACGGTATGACATCAGGCCAGATGGCTCCTACTACTTTAGAAGGACAGGTGACAACAACATCGCCTCTTGGCAGGAATACCGCTTTGCAGGGATTTCCGCTTAAGATGAGTGAGATTTTATCGCAAATTGACGGAGCTGTGTTTGTCGAACGGGTATCGATGCACGATGTCAAACACATCCTAAGTGCAAAAAGGGCAATTAAAAAAGCATTTAAGATACAAATGGCAGGCCTTGGGTTTTCAATTGTTGAAGTATTGTCAACCTGTCCCACGAACTGGAGGTTGACTCCGGTTGAAGCAGCGAAGTGGGTTGAAAGCGATATGATGGAATACTATAAACTTGGTAATTATAAGGGCGCGGAGCTGGAGGTATAAGATGAACTATGAAATCATCATTGCCGGATTCGGCGGGCAGGGTATTCTGTCTGCAGGCAGGATAATTAGTGTAGCGGCTATCCTTGAAGGTAAAAATACAACATGGTTTCCTTCCTACGGCCCTGAAATGAGAGGGGGGACCGCCAACTGTCACGTAATAGTTTCTGATACAGAAATTGGTTCCCCGATAATCAATAATCCCGATGTCCTGATTTGCATGACAAAACCATCGATTGATAAATTCGAAAAGCATGTTAAGGATACCGGTTTCATACTTGCAGATTTGTCTTTGGTTGGGGCAGACAGGATAAAAAATGTAAAAAAAGAAGTTTTTTCAGTCGATGCAGCAAAAAAAGCACTAGAAATGGGGCATAAAGCCTATGCAATGCTTATAATGATTGGTAAACTTATTAAGGAGACAAACATATTCAAACCGGAAACTGTAGAAAAAGCCTTGTATGAGGTTTTAAAACCGGAACTTCATCGGCTGATTCCAGAGGAGATGGCCGCACTTGCGGTAGGATTGGAGATTTAGTATGAATGGATATTCAATTACCAAAGAGAATCACGAAATAAGGGCGCAGTCGCGATCAATTTTGACGGGCAACTGGGGTATGGCTGTATTGGTTATTTTGGTGTTCGGCATTATAACCGGTGTCGGTGGTTCCTCAGGCAGCAGCGCATCAGGAGACGGCGGATGGTTCAGCGGCATCATAATAGGATTGGTTGCGCTTGGGTCAATTTTAGCAGTTGCTTATACAATACTCGTTGCCAATGTTATAGATTATGGTTCCTCGGTTACATTTCTTAAATTAGGCCGGGAAGGTAAAATTGCCTTTGAGAATTTATTTTTAGGATTCAAGGACTACGGCAGGGTTGTAGCAACTATGTTCGTTAGAAATCTCTTCATTTTCCTATGGACACTTCTATTGATTATTCCAGGAATTATAAAGGCTTATGCCTATGGCATGACAGAATATATATTAATTGACAATCCGAATATAGATGCTTTGTCAGCTGTAACAAAGAGCAAAGAGATGATGAATGGTTGGAAAGGTAAACTTTTCCTTCTGGATCTTAGCCTTATAGGGTGGTGGTTCCTATGTCTATTCACTTGCGGCATAGGATTCCTGTGGCTGGGCGCATACTTTAAAACTAACCGTGCCGTTTTCTATATGGAGCTGTCGGGGACAAGTGAAAACACTGAAAAAATAGAACCAACTGAAGATGATTACGTCATTGAAGCTGCTCAAAAAGAAATTGAAAGAATAAACAAAGAAGAAAGCGATTTCAGCTGATATCAATAATATTTTAATAAACTAGAAGCACCGGATTCCCGGTGCTTTTTTATTTTGGAA
>Ga0233412_10001038_pt1 | contig 15217 bp, 14 predicted proteins | sample Na_anoxic_4_MG_FD_180667 | JGI IMG/M metagenome (GOLD analysis project Ga0233412, IMG submission 180667) | Seawater microbial communities from Saanich Inlet, British Columbia, Canada - Na_anoxic_4_MG | ecosystem: Environmental > Aquatic > Marine > Inlet | place: Canada: British Columbia...
TATTATGTCAAAGGTGAAGGTGAAGAAGCTTTACTTTCAATATTAAAAAATGAAACATGGGATAATAACACTCCACTTAAAAGATTCAAATATGTAAAAAATTCACCAGATCCTGATTACTCAGATATTTTAGAAGATTTAATTGAGAATAATAATCTAAAAGAACATGATAGATTTAAAAATTTTCCAATTATAACTTCAAGGGGTTGTAATAGAAAATGTAACTATTGTATGTATCTTTTAAAAAATAATATATACACAAGAAGTCCTGAAAATATTGTAAATGAAATATATGAATTAAATAAATTGGGTATATATAGTTTTAGATTTGTTGATGCTTTATCAAATATAAGTACAAAACATCTAATTAGTATTTGTGATTTAATAATTGAAAAAAAGAAAAATAATGAATTAACAGATATTAAATGGTCAGCAAATATGTGTTGTTTTCCTAAAAGAATTAATGATCATATTATGTATAAGAAGATGAAAGAAGCAGGATGTGAATTTGTCAATGTTGGAATAGAGAGTGGTAGTCCTCAAGTTCGAATAGATATGGATAAAAAGATAGAAGATAAAGATATTTTTTATATGTTTGAACAACTAACTAAAAATAATATAACTGGAATAGTTCATGTCTTAATTGGTTATTATACTGAGACAGATAAAGATTTTGATATGACAATAAATTTAATTAAAAAACTAGTAACACTTTATAAAGATAATATAATAATTGATATTGGAATGACATTTCAAATAAATAATATAAAAACATGGGAACATTTAGGTGTTATAGAAGATGGTACTGGGTCATGGTATTACAAAGACAATACTTATATCTTAAGAGTTAGACGATGGTTAAAAGCATATAAATTATGTAAAAAATTAAATGTAAGATATGTAGCATATTATAATAGACTTATATATAATAGACTTAGTAAATATGACAATATTAACAATCTTAAATATTTAAAAAGTTTAATAAAAAAAGTAGAGAGTAAAAATGACTAAAACATATTGTTGTTTAGCTTGGAATCATCACTTTATTGGACCAGGTGGAAATTGTAAACCATGTTGTCGATTTAAAAAAGAATATATTCCAGAAGATCATAATTTAGAAAACCATTCTCTTGAAGAATTATTTAATAGTGAATTTATGAATAGTATTCGTAATCAAATGTTAGATGGAAAACAAGTACTTGGTTGTAAAAAATGTTATGATGAAGAAGAAACTAATAAAGATACTAGTCTAAGACAATCACATAATAATATCATTGAGATATCATCAACTGTAAATATTGATAAACCTCTTATAACTTTTCTAGAACTATCATATTCAAATATTTGTGATTTACAATGTGTGATGTGTGGTCCTTATTTTAGCACCTCCTGGTCAAAACAAGATATAACAAATATAGATGATTTAGTACCTTCATATAATAGATTAGATATTAATTTAGATACTTTAATAGATGTAATACCAAATGTAATTTATTTTAAATTTACAGGTGGTGAACCTCTTTTGATAAATGATTATCAAACTTTATTAACAGAGAGAATGAAATACCCAAATTTTGAAGATTGTTGTTTGACATATGCTACAAATCTAATGAGGTTTCCAAAACAAGATTTATTAGATATTTGGGAAAAGGTAAAATTTGTAGTTGTATCAACTTCATTTGATGGAACTGGAAAAACGATTGAGTATGTAAGGTATCCATCTAAATGGAATATAATAGAAGAGAATTTAATTAAATATTTACAATTAAGCGACAATGATAAAATGAGTATTAGAGTTGGTATGAGATCAACTATAATGCCATATAACATACTTAATATTTTAGATATGTATGATTGGTGGTTTAGTAATATTAAAAATTCATATGATACTTTCATTAGTCCTACTCATGTAGCACAACCTATATTTTTATCTCTAAAGGTTTTACCAAAAGAATGTAAAGAATATATAACAAATGAATTATATAATTTTGGAACAGATAAAATTAATCAATCAGTAAATCATTTAATTCAATATATGAACTCAGAAGACCATACTCATTTATTAGATGATTTCAAAAGATATACGAAAGTAATGGATAAACGTGGAATAACATTTGAAGAAATAGAACCAGAATTATTTAGGAGGATATAATGAAATCAATAATAGTATCTGGAAATAAAAACTATGGTTTAGGGAAACATCTTTATAAGAAATTTCCTGATGCATCTTTTTATAGCAGATCATGTGGAGGATATCATTTAACAAACCATGACCAACAAACTGGTTTTATAAATAAGTCTTTATCTTATCATACATATATTTCATGTTCATCTCTACCAGATTTTCACCAACTAATATTAGTTCAAAGGTTGTGGGAATTGTGGGTTGAATGTAAAAAACCTGGACATATAATTGTTATAGGAAGTACTTCTGAATTAAGAAGTATGTCTAAATATGCTACTGAAAAAAGAGCATTAAAAGATTGGTGTATGAATTTCAATAGAATCTCTGTAGGTAATGAACCATTAGTTGTTAAGAAAAGTAATGGAGTTAAAATATCTCATTTATCTCCTGGTTTATTAGATACAGAAAATAATAAAAAAACTGAATCAAATAAAATAGATCTAGATTATTTTGTTGATACAATAAAATGGGTCATGGATCAACCAGAAGAAATTGTAATAAATAACTTAAGTGTATACCCAGTACAATAAGGATAATATGAATATTCCAGATTTTTTAACAAGATCGTCTTTCTTCTTAAATGAAGAGAATTATAATCTCATATCATCAACTAACATTACTATATGCGGTCTTGGTGGTATTGGAGGTTTAGCATTTTTAAGTTTAGTTCGCTCAGGATTTAAAAATTTTAAATTAGCTGAGAATGGAATATTTGATGAACCTGATTTAAATAGACAAGCTTTAGCATTTAGAAGTACTATAGGTTTAAAAAAAATAGATGTTTATATAAAAGCTGCATTAGATATAAATCCAGATATAAATATTAAAAAATATCCAGTAGGTTTAACTGATGATAATTTAAAAGAACTAGTTAAAGAGTCTGATATTTTTATAAGAGTTATAGATCATGAAAAATCCAATGATGTTAAAACTGATTGTAATAAATTATTAACAGAATATAAAATTCCTTTATTTCAAGCTGAAAATTTAGGAGTAGTTACATTAATGCAAAACTTTGAAAACAATATAATATCACCAGAAAAGTTTTGGGTTATGTTTAAAGAAAAAAATGTGTTTGATAAATTTATAAATTCTGAAACTTTAATCAACATGACTAGAAATAATTTTGATATTAATCATTTTCCAACTACATGTATTGGAGCAAATATGTCTTCATTAATATTAGCTTCTGAAATAGTTTCATATACTTTAAGAAATACTGATACTATAAATAGACCAATTATATTTATGCCAAACTTTATAATGTTTAACCCTTTAGATTTTAATATTACTATAATGGATATAACTAAAATATGAAAAATATACATTGCCCAATTCCTTATACATGTATGACTATTATTTCAGGGAATGAAGCAAAGGTATGTAATGTTGGTCATGATATATTTAGTTCTAAAATAGATGAAAATAGTAATCTTCAAAATCTTTGGTATGATAATATAAAAAAGAAAAGACAAGAATATAAAAATGGTGCTATACCTTTGTATTGTAAAAAATGTTATGAGAATGAAGCAATCAAAATTAAATCACGAAGAATGAGATTTTTAAAATTTAATAAACATTTTAAATTTGATGAAACAGAACCAACCCTTCAATATCTTAATATTAACTTTAGTAATATTTGTGACTTAGATTGTCTTATGTGTTCATCACAATTCTCAAGTAAATGGATAAAAAATGATAAAGAATTAATTAATAAATTTTCTTTTAGAAGTGATGTTAAACCTTATTTAAAAATTAATAAAATTCCTTATTCTTTTATTGATCAAATTAAAATTAATGAATTAGTTTTTGTTGAAATAAAAGGTGGAGAACCTTTCATAGATCCTGGGTTTATATATTTCTTAAAAAGATTTATTAAAGAAAAAGGTACAGGTTCAATTCATGTAACAACTAATTTAAATAATTTAAATGACGAAGTTAAAAAATATTTATCTTTATTACCTAGAATCTCAATTGATGTTAGTGTTGATGCTGTTGATGATTTATATCAATACATAAGAGGAAATAATGCATCTATTAAAAAAGTTAAAGAGAATTTAAAATTTATTACAAATTTAAAAGGATTATTTTCTTTACGAATAAATGTTGCTACAACTCCTTATAATTTATGGGATTCATATAAGATTATTAATTGGTCTAATAATATATCTAAAAAAATAATGATTAATTTTTGTGTTATTACTACTGACCCTTTTTATTTAAATCCATCTTTAATACCATACTCTTTAAGAAGAGAAGCAGTTAATATAGTAGAAAATTATATTAAAAAATATAATGTTGAAAAGAAACATATGATTGATTTAAAAATGATATTAAATTATTTAAATATTAATAATCCTAAAAACTTAAATAAAGAACATATTCAATATAGTCAAAAATGTTTTTTAGAATGGACTGATTATATAGATAGTATAAGATATAAAAATATTGATGATATAGTTCCTCAGATTAAAAAAGCAAAGGAGATGATATGATAGATTGTTTATTTTGTATAACTCCTTATACAGATAAAACCTTACCATTATTAGGACCAAGTGTTTTATCTAATGTATTAAAGAAAAATAATTTTACAAGTAAAGTTTTAGATTATAATATAGAATTATCAAAAGTGTATACAGATATTTTTGAAGGTGAAAGCTGGGATGATATTTCTATTAAATTTATTAAACATGAAGAACTATATTCTAATTTTGAATTTATAATATTAATGGATAAGTGGGTACAAGAAATTATTGATTACAAACCTAAATATGTAGCATTTACTTTGTTTACTACTTACATGGCTTATGTTGTTGATTATATAACTAAAAAAATAAAAGAAAAAACTGATATAAAAATTATAGTTGGTGGATCATCTATCAAACGTTTTATAGAAGTTTTAGATATTAAATTAAATAGTAGTGTTGATTTATATGACCATATCATAATAGGATATGGAGAACAAACTATTATAAATATTTTAAATGGTAATGTTATTGATAAAATTATTAATGTAGAAACTCCAGATTTTACATTAACTGAGACTCCAGATTTTACTGATTTAAATTTAAATGATTATGAACATTCATTTGCTTTACCAGGTTATACAACTAAAGGTTGTACTAATAATTGTCCTTTTTGTGTAATACCATTACTATATAATTATGTTGAATTACCAATGGATCGTGTTATAAAAGATTGTAGTGAATATATTGATAAATATAATATTAAATTTATAGAATTTCAGGACAGTATTATTAATGCTAGATTTTCTAGATTAGATGATTTATGTACAAATTTAATTCCTTTAAATATACAATGGTCAGCATTATGGAGAATAAGAAAAAATATTAAAGAACAAACATATAAATTATTAAACCAGTCAGGTTGTAATACTCTTTCAATAGGAGTTGAATCTGGTAGTGAAAAAGTAAGAAATGATATGAATAAATATTATTCAAACCAAGATATTTTTGATAATTTAGATAACTTTAAAAAATATAATATTACAGCTCATCTAATGTTATTAGTTGGGTTCCCTTCAGAAACAGAGCAAGACTTTCAAGACACCTTAAACCTATTAACAGAAATAAAAGAAAAAGATTATATCATCAATAGTATAGAGTTTCATCATTTAGTTATAACAACAGAAGAAATGAAAATATATAAAGACAATGAAAATTTTTTAGATGGACCAAGACGTTATGATGTAATGAAACAACATTTAATTGATATTGATTTTATAGTTCCTGATAATCAAAAGATTATTGAATTAGCGACTGAGAGATTATTTACTTCTCTTAGAAAGGAAATAGATTAATGAGTTATGATTGTTTAATATGTAACCTACCTTATGTTGATATAGATTCTCCATTAGCTGGACCGTTTAGTTTAAATGCAGTTTTAAAAAAAAATAATTACCAAAGTAAAGTAATAGATTTTAATTTAGAATTATATAAAGTATATAAAACAATATGGCCAGATGTTGATACCTGGAAAGATTTAACTGGTAATTTTTATTTTAATACTATTTTAGATAATAAAAAAATAACTGATATTGTTGATCAATGGGTACAAGAAATTATAGAATACAATCCAAGATATTTAGCTATCAGTGTTTTTTCTTCCTCAATGTTTATTATTATTTTTTATTTTCTAAGAAAACTAAAAGAACAATCAAACATAAAAACAATTCTTGGTGGACCAGGTATAATTAGATTATTAAAATTAGCAGACCCTCTTAATATTGATACAACAATTGTTGATCATATAGTTCTTGGATATGGGGAAGAACCTTTATTAAAAATTTTAAATAATACAATTGAAACAGATTCAACTAGTAACTTAATATATAATTGGGATATAGATCCAGATTTTATAAATGTTGAACCAGCTGATTACTCTGATATAAATATATCTGAATATGGTAATGGTGGATATATACCAACTTATATTTCAAGAAGCTGTTTAAATAAATGTACGTTTTGTGAAATTCCTTATTTATATAAAAGGTTTAGAGAAAAACCTATGCAAAAAGTATTTGATGAAATAACAGACATTAAAGAAAAATATAATGGTACAGGTTTATTCTTTTGTGATAGTATGATAAATTCTAATAATTCTAAACTAGAAGAGTTATGTAATTTTTTAATTCCCTTAAAATTACAATGGTTAGCTAATTGGAGAATTACTAATAAAACTCCAGACTATTTATATAATCTAGTTAAAATGTCTGGAGCAGATATTTTAACTATAGGTATTGAATCAGGAAGTGATGCAGTTAGACAAACAATGAATAAATATATTTCTAATGAAAATATATTTCAAGAGTTAGATAAGTTAAATCAATTCAATCTTAAAGTTCATATAATGTTTATAACTGGTTATATATCTGAGACAGAAGAAGAGTTTCAAAAAACTTTATCTTTTATTGATGATTTAAGAGATAAGAATTATAGTAATATTTATTTATTATCATGTAGACCATTTTTTATTCTAACTGAAAATATGGAAGATTCTAAAAATAATATAAATTACTTACAAGGACCAGATAGACATAAAAGATTAAAAGAACACATTAAACAAAAAGATTTTAATTTTAGTTATAGGCAAAACACTGAAATAAGCAAACAATTTATAGGAGATTCAGAATGATTAAAAGTGTGATTAAAGGAACTGGTAAATACATATCTGAAGAAGTGGTAACTAATGATGATTTAGCAAAAATGTTTGCTACCAATGATAAATGGATATATGATCATATTGGAATTAAAGAAAGAAGATGGGTTCCAAAAGATAGCGGTTTAAAATGTTCTGATTTAGCTCTATTTGCTTCCAGAGAAGCACTTGGATATGCTGGATGGGAACCAGAAGATATTGATTTAATTATATTTGCAACAGGTCATCCTGATATTTTCTTACCAGGCACAGGACCTATATTAGCTCATAAGTTAGGTCTTAAAACAACTCCAGCCATAGATATAAGACAACAATGTACAGGGTTTATATATGGAATAAGTATAGCTGATGCTTTTATTAGAAGTGGGACATATAAGAAGATATTAGTAGCAAGCTCTGATTTATCTAGTAATACATTAGACCTAACTGATAAAGGAAAAGTTATGTCTTGTATATTTGGTGATGGTGCTGGATCAGTATGTTTAGAAGCAGTAGAGACTGATAAAGATATTGGTATTATTAATTTTGATTTACATTCAGAAGGTAAACATTATAAATCTATTAAAATTGATATGCATCCTTCTTATCCTCCAGAGCATTATGCTGCAGATAAACATAGACCAATGATGAAGGGTCAATTAGTTTTCAAAGAAGCAATGATAAGATTAGAAGAAACAGTTAATAATATATTAGATAAATGTAATATGACATTAGATGATATTGATTTATTTATACCACATCAAGCTAACCAAAGAATGAACGATAGAATAGCTGAAATAATGAATATACCAATGGATAAGATTTATTGTAATATTAAGTATTATGGGAATTTAAATGTTGCCGCTATGCCAGTTGCATTAGATGAAGCATTAATAAAATTTCCAAATGCTAAAAATATTATGGTGTTTGGTTTTGGAGCTGGTCTTTGTTGGGGATCATTTATTTATAAAAATGAATAATATAAAATCTAAAATATTAACAACTAAAGAAGAGTTTGAAAATCATTTTGAAGCTATCTATAATTTTTGTAAAGAGTCTGGTGATGAAACTATTAGACCTCAAACAAGAGTTAATATAGGAGTAGATAATTGGGATACTAATAATGAATGTTTGTTATATAGAATTTATAAGACAGATAAACTTATAGATAATAATGGAGCTTGTGTATTTTTATTTGATGGTGATAGAATCATTGGATCAGGTGGTGTTGAGATATGGAATAAAAATGTTTCTAGTATGAGTAAGAGAACTTTTATTTTAAAAAAATATAGACAACAATATTTATCATCTAGATATTTAACACCTGGTTGTATTAAATGGACTGAGGATAATCATCCTGATATTAAATTATATATGTTAACATATAATGAATATGTTAAAGATACTATGTTAAGTACTATGATAAAATTTTTAAGCAGAGAGTTAGATGGGGATTGGAACTTCTGGCCAGATTGGAGTTTATATCCAGGAACAATTAACATATATAATTTAGAGCAATATGTTATATATAAACTTGTAGATAAATCAATTGAAAATAAACCAGAGAATATAGAAAAATTAATCTTAGATAATTAGGAAATAAATTATGAATACAACAGAGTCATATGATATTATATTATTACAATTACCTTATAATTTTGTAACACCAGTGCCTGGTATTGCTTCTTTAAAAAGTAATATTGAAAAACATAATTTTAAATGTAAAATAATTGATTTAAATTATAAAACAATTCAGTTATTTAAACATAAATATGATCTTAAAAATATTTTAACTTATAAATGGTTAGATGTAGTTTCAACCAAAATTACAGATGGTGATAAAATAAATGAAGAAGATAAAAAAATTTTTCAAGATATTTTTCCAATTTGGTTAGATGAGATTAATCAATATAAACCAAAGTTTATAGGGTTGTCTGTTTTAAATGTAATGAATTTAATTCCATTCTTTGATATATTTAAAGATTTTTTAATAAAAAAATGTCCTGATTCTAAATTCGTTATTGGTGGTTCAGGTTTATTTTTAAATGGTACAGCAGATAAATATTTAAAAGAACAAAATTTTATAGATTACTTTATATACGGTGATGGAGAAGATGCTATAATTAAATTATTAAATGATGATTATGAAAGTATAAATGAATATCAAAAAATTACAAACTTAGATGATTATCCATTTCCTGATTATACAGACTATCCAAAAGAAACATTAGAAAATTTAGAATGGTTATCAGTAATATCAAGTAGAGGATGTGTTAGAAGTTGTAATTTTTGTTGGAGAAAATATAAAGGTTTTAATATAAAAAATCCTGATTTGGTAATTCAAGAAATGATAGAAATTCATGAAAAATATAAACCAACAAAAATTATATTTGATGATTCATTAATAAATGCTGATAGATTAAAATTAAATTGTTTATTAGATAATATAATTAATTATAATAAAACTATAGATAATCCAATATTATGGAATGGAAATTTTGCTTGTTTACCAGTGAAAGATTCTGATGTAGTATTATATAAAAAAATTAAAGAATCAAATAATGAAATGTTATTTATAGGAATTGAAAGTGGTAGTGAAAAAGTTCGGAGAGATATGCATAAACCATTAAAAGATTATGATAAATATTTTATGTTAAGTAATTTAAATAAAAATAAAATTAATGTTGTAATGGGAATTATAATTGGATACTATTCTGAAACGGAAGAAGACTTTCAAGAAACACTTAATTTTTTTAAATGGTGTAAAAATAATTTAGATACTCAACATTTAACAATTACTTTTTCAATATTTAGTATTACAGAAAATTCTTTATTATGGAAAACTGCTGGAATAAATTATGATAAAAATAATCAATGGGAATATAAGAATATTAATAATTTTCCTATTCGTTATAAAAGATTAAAAGAAACTATTGAATTATCTAACTCTTTAGGAATTAATATTCTTACTCCTCATAAAGATTATTTTAGTAAAGTTAATAAACAATATCAGAAGAAATTAAATGAATAGGAGAGAAGTCATGCCAACATATGAAATTGAAGATAATCCTTTCACATCTATATATGTAGATTTAACATTTAGATGTAATATGAATTGTAACATTTGTTATAACTCTAAGAATATGAAAGCTGATAAAAAATATGATATGGATGTAGAATATTTTAGAGAGGTTATGAATAGGTTACCCGAATATCCAAAATTATATATTGATTTACTTGGTGGTGAACCTACCATGCATCCAAAACTATATGAATTTGTAAAAATAGTAAATGAACATAAACATTCAGTTTGTATTCAAACTAACGGTCTTAATTTTGCAAAAGATAATTTTATAAATGAATTGAAAAAGTTGAAAGATCCTAAAATAGGAAAATCAAATCCAATGTATATGGGTGGTGATTATCCATTTAGTGTATCATTTGATTTAAGTGGTGGGACAACACATAATAGGTTCTATAAGAAGCTTAATGACATGAACTGCTTAGAACATAAATTAAAGGCATTAAATAATGCTATTGAAATGGGTATGACATCAATTGCTATTACAGCGATTATTATAAGAGATTTCAATGAGGAAGTTATACCTCAGCTTCTTGAGTTAAGTAATAAACATCCAGAAATAGTAGTTGTTAATTTTAGAAATTATGCAAAGAGTGGGACATGGTCAGACTTTAGTAATGAGCCATATTCTATTAAAGAGATGAAAGAATTGTTAAGACCTTATTATCCAGAAATAGATAATTACAGAACACCCAGCAGATGGGTTCCATCTAAAGGACAAAAATGTTATGGTTGTTGTTATAGGTTTAATGAAAATAGAACTAGAATATCTCTTATAGATTTTGCAAGTGAAAATTCATCTAAATGTTGGAAGAGAGGATATCTATCTAATAATAGTTTTGAATTAACTAACTTTTTTGAAAGAATAGTAAACGAAGGATAACATGTATAAATACAATGAGATTACAGATATTAATTTAGAGTTAACAGAAAAATGTAATTGTAAATGTGAACTATGTCCTCGTTATTTAGTGAATGGAAATATTAATCCTAATCTAAAAAATAGAGAATTATCAATTGATGATATTAAAAGAATTTTTAATGATATTGAATTTATTAAACAACTTGTTTCATTAACTATTTGTGGCAATTTTGGTGATCCAATATGTAATAATGATTTGTTAAATATTATATCATACTTTAAAAAATATAATGATTCTATTTTTATTTCAATACATACAAATGGTTCATTAAGAAATAAAAATTTCTGGGAAGAACTTGGAAAATATTCAGTAAATGTTATTTTTTCTATTGATGGTTTAGGAGATACAAATTCTATATATAGACAAAATACTTCTTATAATAAAATTATAGAAAACGCAAAATCATTTATTGAAGCAGGTGGTGATGCTAGTTGGGATTATATAGTTTTTGAACATAATGAACATCAAATAGAAGAAGCTAAAACTCTTTCTAAAAAGATGGGATTTAAAAAATTTATATTAAAGAAAACTAGTCGGATAGATAAGAGAATAAAAAAACATTCTATTTTAAAGAATCCTAAAAACTTTAAATATAAAAGTAGTATTGGTAATAAAATTAATTTTGATAATATTGAAACTTATTTAAATCAGACAAAAATAAAATGTATATTTGGTAATCAGAATAGTATTTTCTTATCAGCAGAAGGTTTAATACTTCCATGTTGTTGGTTAGGTACAATATTATATTATGGAGATCATACTGATGAAGACATAAAAAAAATAAATTCTTTATTTGAAGATAAAGAAAAAGTTAATACTGAGTTTTATACAATCGAAGAAATATTAAAAGGATCTTTTTTCAAAAAAATAAAAGATTCGTGGACTAAGAAAACTTTAAGTGATGGTAAGTTACAAACATGTTCTTATTATTGTGCAGAGAATAATAGTCCTTTTATAAAACAATTTTAAAAATTAAGGGTGAATAATGAAAAATATTTTATTTTATAACATTGGTTTAATTCCAGAAAAATTAATTTTACCATATAATTGGGCATGTCTTAAAACTTACGCTGAATTAGATGAAGAAATAGTTAAAGAATATAATTGGTTAAATCCAATTACTCATGGTAATGGAATTAAGCAAATAGTAGAAAATTATGATATTCAAAATTTAGATATTTTAGGATTAAGTTGTTTTGCATGGAATGAAGAAGAATTAAATAATGTTGCTATTTTAGTTAAGTCTATTAATCCAAAATGTTTAATTATTATTGGCGGACCACAACCTGATTACAGTGATCTTAATTATTTTAAAACTCATCCATATATAGATATTATTGTAAAGAATGAAGGTGAGCATGCTTTCTATAAAATACTAAAAGAATTTATTAATGAAAAAAATTATGAAACCGTTCCAGGTATTATATTTAGTCAAGGGTCTGATAATAATCATTTAGATACAGGTGATTCTATTTTGATAACTGACTTAGATAAAAGTCCATATATTGAACAACAAGAATACTTTGACAATCTTATTAAAGATTATGTTCCTGCAGATAATTTATTACACTATGATAGTTTTGTAGTTCCTTGGGAAACAACTAGAGGTTGTCCTTACAATTGTTCATATTGCAAATGGGATTTTTCAATAAGTAATAAGAAAAATAAAATGAGAAAAATTCCTTTAGAAAGAATAACAAAAGAAATAGAATGGTTTAATACATATAATAAAAGTTGGATGTTAATGGGTATTGATTCTAATTTTGGTTTCTTTGATAGTGATGTTGATATAACAAAATATTTATGTGAAAATTTAAATAAAGAACATTTTAAATTATTATATATGAGTAGAGGTAGAAATGTTCAAAACTCTAATCTAATTCAAACTATGCTTTATGAAAATGGTTTAATTAGAACTAATCCAATTGGAATTCAACATACTGATCCAGATGTTATTAAAGCAATGAATAGAGTTGCTATAGATTATAAAGAAATATTAACTAATGTTCCTTCTGTTATCCATGTTATATTAGGAGCTCCAGAAGATAATTTAGAAAAATGGAAAAAATGTTTAACTACAATTGTTGAACAATTTGGTCAGGGTACTGAGTTCATGGTTTATAAATATTCTATATTTAATAATACACAATCAAGTCACCCAGACTTTATTAAAAAATATAACATTGAAACCATTAATAGATTACCTCAAAATTATATAAAAGTAAAAGATGATTATTCTAAATTTTATTTTTCTAATAAATTTGTAGTTTCTACTAATACTTTTGATAGAGATGAGTGGGTTAAAATGTATTTATTTACTATTATTATACATTCATTTTTTACATCTTCTATACTTACATATATAACTCAATATTTAAAAAGACAATGTGGAGTTGATTTATTAACTTTTTATTCTGCATTATTTGATTATATATTAAAGTCAGAAGATACTTTTCTTTCAACCAATTTTAATAAATGTAAAGCATGTTTAGATAATTATGTAAATAATGATTTTACATATTCTAATATGGAAGTTGAAGAAATTAAAGATTCTATAAGAATGTTAAAAACAGAAGAATACTTTTTATTCAAAATTTTATTTTATAGAGAAGAGTTTTGGGAAGATATTAAAAAATTCTTAGTAGGATTTTATGGAGTATTAAGTAATGAAAATTATGTTGATAGGTTTGAAGATCTTTTAAATTATCAAAAAAATAGTATAGTATCTTATGATTATGATCATGAAAAAGGAAGGGAATTTTATTGTAAATATGATTGGTTAGATTATTTTGAAAATAATTCAGAAGTTAAATTATATCAAAATAATTTTAAAGTTATAACTAAAAATATTGGTACAAATAGAAGATTATTAACTTGGAAGAATAAATCTAATCAAAGAGATATAGATAAGTTTATTGAAATAACTATAGGTAGTAGTTATAATAGATCGAGTAGAGGTCTTCTAAAAGATGTCATTAAAAATAGTAACTAAGTATGAATATAAAATAGAACAAATTAAAAAATTAGTATATACCATAAATGGAGGATAGCCATGTTTAGAACAACTATAACAATAATATCATCAGACTTATCATTTAGTACTATAGAAGAATTTCAGTTAGCGATTAGACAGTATTTTGATTCTTCTATTTATCTAGATAGAATTAATACTTTTACTGCTGATAATAAACAGTTAAATAGAACTTTTACTTTAACTGACAACCAAACATTAACACTTGTAATTGATTGGGATAGTGAAGCTTCATTTAATGAATTTTATTTAGATTCAGCTGATAGTTTTACTAATTTAGAAAATAGTGGATATACAAGAACTGTTACATATGAAACTATATAATAAGATTATTTTAGGAGATGGATATAAGATATGATTAACTCACAAGCTAAAGCAAAAATTTTTTTAGAAGGATTACACTCAGAGGTTACTATGTCGACTTTTGAGCATCTTCAAGGGTTAATTGAATCCTTAGAAACAAAAAATGATCCTGATCCTATTGAAATTAAATTAGTTGATAGTATTTATAGTTTTTTAGAAAAACTAAATATATTAGAAAATAATATAACAAGTTATTCAAAAGAAGCCATGAATCCTTATGGTAATAAATTAACTAGTTTATACGAAAGTATTTCAACTACTGGACATATTTATAGAGATTAATCATATCTTTAAAATATAATTATAAGGGGTTATTATGTTAAAATTTATAATTCAAGATAAAGGGTTTTTAATAAATATTGGTAACAAAGAAATAAGAACCCCAGCAACAATATTATGTAATGAAGGTGATGGAAAAAAGATAACTGCTGAGTTAATACAACAAGGTGTTGTTAATTATAGTATAGTATCTAATG
>Ga0233412_10001039_pt1 | contig 15214 bp, 18 predicted proteins | sample Na_anoxic_4_MG_FD_180667 | JGI IMG/M metagenome (GOLD analysis project Ga0233412, IMG submission 180667) | Seawater microbial communities from Saanich Inlet, British Columbia, Canada - Na_anoxic_4_MG | ecosystem: Environmental > Aquatic > Marine > Inlet | place: Canada: British Columbia...
ATACTTATCATTTTTTTAATTTTTTAATTTCCATTCATTATACCAATATTTTCCAGCATCACATCCTGGAGTTTTAAAATTATGAAAACCTAGAGGTTTTATATTTTTATCTAATAATGTTTCTTGAGAAAATTGTAAAGCTAAATTTACTGGAGGATATTTAATATTTGCTGGTTTAGAACAATCTGCGCAATTTGAAAAATATTTATCTTCATTATCATTTATCATTAAATAATTTTTAGAAACATATTCACAAACTTTTTTACTTCTTAAAGAAAATCCTCCATTACCAATAGCCGGATCTCCATTTTTATCCCTAAACCGAGTTCCAAGAAATTTCCAAGGAGCTCCAATATAATCATATTCTAAAAATTTATTTGTCCAAGAATCTGGATTAACAATAAATCCATCTTCATGAGTAGTCATACAAAAATTAGTGCTAAAACATTTATATAATTCTCTTATGAAATATAAACTATAGTCAGTCATATTTGTAATTCGAGGAATTTTTCTTTGTTTAATAATCGGATGATTAAATTCTTCCGAAGTAAGCATAAGAACCTCTCCAAAATTAGCATGCTCTAAACATTTTTCTAATCCTTCGATAGGAAATGGTTTTCCATAAATATGTAAAACTAATAATGTTATGTCTGGTAAATCAATCATTAATGATATATAAAATCTTTTTTCATTATATAATCTATGTCTTCATGGGGATTTTCTTTTTTTGTATCCCATATTCTGGTATATATATGTTGTTCTTTAGCAGGTAAATCATCTAATCTATCTAATATCCATATCAACGACGTAGATACTGTATGTATAGTAGTTGCATTATACATAACACCTAACCAATCTAACATGTTATCTTCAAACTCTACACGATTCATATAAACATTTTTTAAACCATTATTAGGATTAATCCTTGTTTTTTGAAAAATTCTAGTTTGATTTTCATTAATAAGATTATATTCTTCACCTTTATGTAATCCAAGTGCAGCAAAGAGTTTTTCTTCCATTTCATAATCTCTAGTTATTTCATATGTTCTCCACATATCAAGAGGTAAATTAACCATTCGATATTTATCGGCCATTCCTGTTGTCAAATTAGTTTTGCCATTATTAAATATCGTATCAGCCCATCTAAACGGAAACACTTTATAATTATCATCTTCATAAATTTCTCTTTTAGCATCATATACATCATATAAACCAAAAGTACCTTCTCTCATAAATTTTACTTCAGGAAAATTCTTTTGAATATTATGATAATGAACAGCAGTGGGCCAAATAATTTCATGACCTTCTTTGTGATATTTTTGTGCAATTGCCATTAAAAACAATATATCACCTATTCCAGCGGGTTGATTAAATAAGTATTTTTTCATTTTTTCATTTTATGATTAATATGTTAAAATTTTTAATATTTTTCGTATGATTTTTCTTCTACAACTTCTGAACCATATCTAATATTGATTTCTTTTTTGACATCACTTCTTCTATCATTTATTTTATAAATGGCCCTAGCTAAAGAAATAAAATAATCATCAAACGAGTCATTTTTTTCGCATTCTCTTATTTTATCTTCTATACTCCATAATTCATTATTGATTTCTTTCAATTGATCATAAAGTTCATCATCTATTGGATATTTTTCTGCTACTAATGAAAGTTCTTTATATTCATTAGAGATATTTACCAGTTTTTTTGTATCAAAGATATTAGATAATTTTATTTCTAATATAGAAATTTTATCATATAATTCTCCAAGCGAAACTTGTATTAAGATTTTCATTATTTTAAATATTTAGTGTCCGGTTCTGTATATTGTATAATAGTATGGATCTCGCATACAACTCTCATTAACAGTAATGTTATTCATCATAAACCATTTTCCTAAAATTTCATGTCCATCAAAACGATCTATTAATGTAGAAATTTCTGGAAGATGATTATATATATCTGAATAAGTATTAATATTTTTGTTATTCCCGATTACCATCAAATCACTTAGATATGTAATATCCATTGGTCTATCACGATAGCCGGCTGTATTTAAACAACTCAAATCTCTTTCTTTACATCCCTCACATTTATTACAAAATTCATCTATTTTTATTTTTCTTTTAATATTAAGGTCTGTTCTAGTAGCTATAACTGCATCATATTTTATGTTATGTTTTTTTGCGTATTCATTCTTAAGACGATTTGCATGATACCTAGAATAATATTGTGAAAATTGTCTCTCAATCGAAACTTCTCTCTTAAGTTGATTTGGCGTGTTTGGGGACTTAATATCTTCTATATTATGAATATATTTTTTTCCTACATCATTTTCAACCAACATTTCTTTAGGATTATATTTAATTTTAATAAAATCTAGAATATTTTTTGATACTCGTGTTCCGCTATCTGAATCACCTACCTTTATACCAGTTGATTCAAATTCTTCTCTCCACCATATATGTATGAAAATATCTGTTATATTATTAGGTTTGATAATATTTTCTTTAAAACTATTATAACATGCTCCAACATCTCTTGGTTGACCACTAAAACATAATGCTATTCTCATTTATTTTAATTTTTTTACATTAATATTATCCATAAAATCTGTTGGAAATATACCTTCTTTATATAATATTTTAAGAGCTTGTATTAAAGATGTATGCCCTTCTTCAAAAGTGATTGATGGTTGCCAACCAACTTGTTTTGCTTTATCTATATTTGCAAATATAGTAAATGCTTCACTAACAATTTCATTAACATTTTCATATCCATCATATTCTACTCCTATAATATCAGCTATTTTTTCTATCATTTCTATAAGAGAAATAGTCTGCCCAGTTCCTAAATTATAAGTTTCATTATTAGTTCGATTATCATGAATACAAATATCCATAAAAGATATGATATCATTAACATGGATAAAATCTCTTCTTCTTTCAGCATTTCCGAAAATAATAGGTTTTTTACCTTGCATCAATCTTATAGCAAAACCAGCGGATGCAGGAGGAACGGTTCTTTTCCAATCTTGAAGTTCTCCATATACATTAAAGAATCTTAATAAAGTATAATCCAAATTACGAGTCTTTTGAAAAGATTTTATTAATAGTCCAGACATTGCTTTAGAAGTTCCATAAATGCTATGAGGGTTCATTTGTGATTCTGAATATGGTCCCTCTCCACAGTCTTCATAAACAGCACTTGTTTCTGGAGCGATAATCTTTTTTATTCCATATTTAACACATGCTTCTAAAACATTTACAGTTCCCATAACATTATTATTAATTGCTTCGTATGGATGTTTATCACAATCATAAATAGATACTAAACCAGCAAAATGAAAAACATAATCAATGTCTTCATATAAAGATTTTGTATTTTTATCACATATATCTGCAATATATTGATTAACTTTTGGATGATCATGTATGCCTTTTAATTTTGTTCCATGGCTAAGGTTATCTATTCCTCTAATTTCTTCAACCATATCATTATCAAGTAAGGAATTGATAAAGTTACTTCCTATAAATCCACAAGATCCGGTTATAAGTATTTTCATGTTGTTGCTATTTTCATTAATTTTTTAAACATTATATTTCCTTTTTTATCATCTTTTTCTGCTATTTTTATATCTGGATAATATAATTCAGGTAATTTAATATAGAGACTTATTGTTTTTTGAAGTCCTTTAATATCTTCTTTTGATAAGTATGGTGGTGGCATATTTAATGTACTTTCGGCGAATAAAGAACAATATGTTTCATCATCCGCATCAATATATCCCTTTTCTATGCACATTTCTCTTAATTTAGTACCAGAAAAAGGAATGAATGTATATATATTTATATTATGGTGCCCCTTCAATATATTTGATACTTTCTTATTTACTTCTATAGTTTTAAAAACATCTTCCCTAGTTTCTCCTGGAAGTCCTAACATACTATTAATAGTAGTATACACATGATATTTAGATAACATTTCAAAACCCTTATACATTGTGTCATCTTTAAGATGTTTATTTAATAATGTATTTCTTAGATATTCATCTCCATGTTCCAAACCTATTCCTATTCCTTCACACCCCATTTCTACTAGTAATTGTGTTTTTTCTTCTGTCAATGTATCTAGTCTGGTCGCTGTCCAAAATGGTAAATTTATTTCTTCTTTGTATTTTTTTACTAATTCTCTAAACTTTTTTATATTTATGCCTAGAAATGTTTCTGAACTTATCCACAAAAAATTGATATTATAATTTTCAACTGTATCTTTTATATCACTTATGACTTTATCTATACTTTTCATCCTATAATAAGATCCACAACCTTCTTCTTTAAATTTCTTTTTTAAAGAAGGAGAACCACAAAAAGTACAAGTTCCTGGACACCCTCTAGTAATATCTATTTGTGCCATTCTTACCACTTTTTCGTGGAATGGTCTGTAAAATCTCCAATCTTCATATATGGAAAAATCAGGTGGTAATAAAGTATCTAAATTCATTAATGGATTAAGAGGATTTTTTATTATGTTTCCATTTTCATCTTTTGAATAAAAATTCTTAACATGATTACAATCTTCTTTGTTATATAATTTATTACATAATTCTGTAAATGGAATTTCTCCTTCAGATATACATACATGATCAAAAAATCCTGTTTTAAATATTCTATCATATAAAAATGTGCACCCTACTCCTCCACCAACTATTGTTATATTTTTATCTTTTATTTGTTGTTTTATTTTTTCTAAGAATGTTACTGTAAAACTTATTGTACTATCAAGAAGAGTTGCAGCAATAATGTTTGGTTGGTATTCATCCACAACTTTTATAAAATCTTCAAATATGTCAGTATCTAATGAACGAACATAATCATCATAATCTGTTTTAACTACATGTCCAAGTTTAACTCTTGTATCTATTTCTGATACTTTATTTTTAGGTTTATACACAGTACAATCAAAAAGTTTAACATCAAAACCGTCACGTTTTAAATATGCTGATAATAATGCTAAGTTACTTGGAGTAACTCCTAATAATGGTTCATTGGGATAAAATAAAAGTATCTTAAAATCTTTTTTATTCATTATTTTTTGTTTATTTCTTTTGTTGTAAAAGTATCCATTCATATGTTTTTTCTAATCCACTATATAATGGTTCTGATACTTTCCATCCTAATTTTTCTTCATATAATTTGTTATCAGATCGTCTTCCTCTTACTCCTTCAGGTACTTTATGACCATATTTATCTTCAAATTCTTTTCCAAAAATATTAAATATACTAATATCTTTTTTTGATATATTTATAGCCATTTCTGCTAACTGATTAATTGATACCATTTCCTCAGATCCTATGTTAACAGGGCCAGTAAAATCACTATCCATTAATCTCATTACAGCTTCAACACATTCATCAATATATAAAAATGATCGCGTTTGTAATCCATCGCCCCATACTTCTATTTTTCTGCCTTTTGGAGTTTCAATAGCCTTTCGCAACATTGCTGCTGGTGCTTTTTCTTTTCCTCCCTGCCAAGTTCCATAAGGACCAAAAATATTATGAAATCTAGCTATTCTAACATCTAATTTATAATTTCTTCTAAATGACATATAAAGTCTTTCACTAAATAATTTTTCCCAACCATATTCTGAATCGGGATTTGCGGGATAAGCAGAAGACTCTTCGCAATTAGGATTATTTGGATCAAGTTGATTATGTTCAGGATATATACAAGCCGAAGAAGAATAAAATAATTTTTTAACTTTTGATTTTACAGCTTCATATGAAACATTTAAATTTATTAAAGCAGAATTATGCATTACATCGGCATCGTGTTCTCCAGTAAAAATATAACCAGCTCCACCCATATCAGCAGCTAATTGATATACTTCATCAAATGATCCATCAATTTTCATTACATCAGTAACAACTGTTGGATCTCTTAAATCTGCTTTTATAAATTCATGGCAAATTACATTATGATCAAAATGTTCATGATTTTTAATATCAACTATTCTAACAAAATCATTTTTTTCTTTAAAATATTTACCTAGATGTCCCCCAATAAAGCCACCTCCACCAAGTATTAATATTTTTTTCATATTATCTTAATTTTTTTTCTAAATCAATTATTTTTTTTATACCTTCAGTGATAAAAGTTTTGGTTTCCAAAATTTTAATATTGTATTTGAAGGTTCTCTTAGTGCATTTTTTTGAAGTTCATCTGCTTTATCTCCGGGGTTAACTACACATCCAGGAAAATTTTTGGCAACTATATTTGCAATAGTTAAAATAGATGTCCATTCAAAATTTGTTATATCATATTCATTTTCATCTAGTTCTTCAAATTTCTCCATTAAGATAGTTAAACATTCACTACAATCATCTGAATATAAAAATTGTCGAGCCTCTTTTCCATTAGTTCTCATATTTATTATTTTATCTTTTTTAGCAGATAAAATAAAATCTGTTATAACATGAGATTTATTTAAATCATGTTCATAACCATAAACATTCCAAAATTTAACTACTTTTCCATTTAGACAATGGGTGTATTTTTCTCCAATATGTTTTAATATCCCATACGAAGAATAACTCATATTAGACATTTGACTGGAAGTAAAAATAAAAGGAGTATTATGTTTTTTCAAACTATCAAAAGTATTATTCATAATTTTAATATTGTTTGAAATAAAATCATATGAATCTTGATAAGTTTTTAAATATAAAGAACCGCCAACATCAAAAGCCAAGAAAAATACAAAATCAATATCAGTTAATAAATTATCAAGAATATTTGGAATTCTTAAATCTTCGGAAATTTTTGTATAAATATCAAATTCAATTACTTCATGATTTTGTTGTTTTAAATATTTTGTTAGAGGTTGACCAATTTGACCAGCAGACCCAAGAACTAGAACTTTCATTAAATTTTATTTTTAAAATAAGTAAATGAACTATGTTTTTGATTTTTATGAGACAAATGCCCCGGAGTTTCACTCCAGATTAAAGATTCTTTACCATCATGATAAACCATAAACGGAAAATATATATATCCATTCAATTTTTCCTTTTGAATTTTATGCATTATCATATCATCATACGTAGTAGTAAACTCAGAACAATAATTTATTAATTTTTGTATCCCAATTTTGTTAACTAAATATGAAAAGGCTCCAATCATTGGAGGAGCTTTCATAATTGTTGGTTTGTCATGTTTAGGTAATTTAACATAATCAGAATGACCAGCTAAATAAACATATTCCCAATTTTCTGGAAGTGATTTATGCAATATATCTAATCTATGTTCCCAATCTTCACAAATAACTACATCATCTTCTAGGATTATAACATCATCATAACCCATTATTTGTGCATGTTTTAATGCTCCTAGATGAGACATTATAACAGCAATTTCTGTTATTAATAAATTACGTCCTCGTCCAGCTCCTTTTAATATTGGAACTTTTCCCATCCCCATATTTAATATTTTTTTCCCATCATAAGCTGGAAAAAAAGTATAATCAGATATTCCTATATTTTTAAATTGTTTTTCTAATAGAATTTTTCGTTCAGGAGATCTGTCTAAATTTAATACTATTATATGTCTATTCATTTTTTATGTTTTTTAATTCCCCAAAAATAAAGATCATTTATTTGCCTAACTGGATCTATTAAAATTTCGTGATGTTCATCTACATAATATTTTGAAAATATTTTTTTGAGATCTAACGCTTTATTTAAATCTTTTTTAGATATATTACGATAATAATTTGACCATTTTTCGAAATATGGAAATTGGGATAGGACAGTTGATGTTAATGGTGAGTCTTCAGGTCTTGTTCTAGCTGTTCCATGTTCATCTCTCCCGGGTGCCGCACAAGTAAACAAAAATAATCCACCCGGTTTTAATATTTTAATAATATTTTGAAATGTTTTTTCATAATACATATCATGTTCAAAACATTCAGATGATATAATAGTATCAAATAATTCATCAGGATCATATAAATGTCCCAAGGTTACTACATCTACATTAGGTCCTGGAGCCACATCAATCCCAATATACTCACAGTTATCAAAATATCTTTCGTTAGTTCCATTAACATTTAAAGAACCTACATCTAATACTCTTTTATTTTTAAAAAAATGTGGAAATTTTTTCTTAGTTTCCTGACAAAAATTTATTTGTTCGTCATGCATAATTATAAATTTATAATTTATTTTTTAATTTTTTGTTTAACTTATTTAAATTCATTGTAACATCATGAGGACGATTAAATTTATTATCATCTATAGATGATTTTACATCTAATCTTGTCTGAAGAGCTAATTGATAAAATGTTTTAGTTTCTGTTCCTACATTATATATTCCAATTGCTTCACATTTAATAAGTTGAATAATATAGTTAGAAATAATGTCAATATAATCAGCATTTGTTAAAATATCAATCCAAGCCTTATCCCATGGATATGGTCGAAGTTTAAATGAAGCCCGGATCATTAAATAATTTTCTGATACGGCTTGTATATACCCATCTGCTAATAATTTAGTATAACAATACCAATTATTAATATGTACTGGTACATCTTTTTCAGTTGCATATGAGTTAGAACCACTATAAAGATAATCAGAACTTATATGAACTAATTTTTTGTTTGTTTTATTACAGAAATTTGTTAAATTAATTACCCCAACATAGTTAACATTCCAATGAGGTTGTTTTTTATTGTGAATTGTGTTAGTATGTGCAATACAATTTATTATTACATCATAATTTTTTAATTTTTTAAAATAGGTTTCAGGAACATCAAATTGAATTCCATCTTTTTTTCTACTTATATAATCCCATCCAGTTTGTGAGCGTAATTCAGTTCCAAGTTTTCCATCACCTAATATTAAATATTTCATTATGGAAAATTTATATCTCTTTTATTTAAATCTTTTCTTAATTGTATAATTGAATTCATTTCATTCAATTTACAGCACACTTGGCAATTATTAGCAACTTTTATATTTTTAGGTGCAGTTTCCATAATTGTTTTCAATTGTCCTTTTTTTCCTGTATTATATAAATTGCCTAAGTTAAATTTAGATTCTTTTCTATGATAACCACAAACATCGACATCACCATCTTGCCAAATAAATGGAGCGAAATGATAAGCTTCGCAATCAGTATAATTTCTACCTTCAGCCATTTTCAAAAATTTATAATTAGTTATCTGTAATAATGGATGTTTTATTTTTGGAATTTCATTTTCATAACTTTTTCCACTTATCATTAATGCAGGTCTAACTTGAACATATGTAGAATGATCTGAATTTGTTTTCAATGCTTCTAATTTTTCGGCGATTTTTAATGCATTTTCAATTATGGATATATCATCTGTTTTTGAATAATTAATACATATACCGACGGTTTTACATTTTCTTAATTTTAATATAAAGTCTTCATTTAAAGGCATATTTGTTTTAGTTACTCTAATCCATTGAAAAAATGAAGGATCAACTTCTATAGGTTTTAAACTATTTGTGAATAATCCTTGCTCTAACCCAGCTTCATGAGCCCATTCAACAAACTTTGGAAATGCTGAATGTAGTGTTGGTTCTCCTCCACCAGTCCAACTTATAGATTTAATTCCAAGTAATGGCAATTCATATTGGAGTAATATTCTCATTCTATCTTCATCAAACATATTTTTATCAAATCCATCAAGTTCATTATCATTTTGTCTATAAAAACAATTTTCACATTTAGCATTACAAACTCCAGATGGAGATATTTCTATATTAATAGGATAGATCTGTTTGTCATCAAAATAATCTGTAAATTGTTTATGACTCATTAATTTAAAACCGGGAGCGAATCTTAAATCCATTATAATTTATTAAATTCATTAGTTATTCGTTCTATCCAATATGGCATATAAAGCATTTCCATGTTATATGTTTTATTTAAAGATGATTGAAGTAATTCAGGAGTAACTTCAGACCAATTATCAACTTGAATTATAGGTAATTCTGTATATTCTTTATGAGCAGGATGTTTAATTGCTACTGGAAAACAACCTATATAAAGTGCTTCCCAAAGTCTAATAGTATCACTATTTAATCGGCCAGCCGGGCAAATTATAAATTTATATTCTGAAATTTTATTCCAATAATCTGAGTATGTGTATCCTTTATTTTTCCATACATACTTAGTATTTAATTGAGATAAAACATTATCCCTTCCTTCTGGATTATAAATAATTTCCCAGTTACAATATACTTCTTCAGTATTTTTTTCTTTCGCAATTAATTTATCTAAGTTTTCCACAAACCAATCTCTTCTACCATCAAGATCTTCTTTACAGATACCTGTTTTATTTTCTAAACCAATTGGTATAGGAATAAGATCTGGATGATCATATGCTACATTTTGTGCAAACCATTTAACAACACAAGGTGGTTTTTTATCAAATTCTTCTTTAGTTATAGGTTCATCGCCTAAATGAGTTATTAAAATATGTTTTTTCGTAGAACCTTGAATATGTTGAAAAAACATATCTAATAATCCTCTTTTTACAAAAATTATACTATTTTGATTAATTATATTTGAGTCCCATGAAACTTGATCTCCTGGAAACTCAGGTAATAATCTAAAATGTGCAAAGTTTGCAAATTCATTTGCGTCTATTAAATCTATCATTTTTTATTTTTTTCTAAAACAGTTAAACCATTATTATAATAAAATTGTTCTGCAATTTTCCATTCTTTATTATTTCTTAAAAATTCTGTTATTGCTTTTAAAAGTCCGGGTCCTCCATCTTCTCCAATAGCCCCAAATATTACTGTATCATGTAAAATAATATATTTTCTAACTTTATTTGATAGTTGAGTTAATTCTTTAATTAAATGTGAATATTCATGGTATGTATCAATAAACATTAAGTCTGTTTCCTCTAATTCTAATTTAAGATCATCTCCTTCAATAAATTGAAAATTAACATCTATTTCTTTTGCAGCAGTATATACACTTTGAAGATCTGTTCCATGTTTTTCAGGATTATCTAAATCAACAGAAATTAATTTTTCAGGTCTAGCAGCTAAAAATGCCCATGTAGATATTACAGATCTAACTCCTAATTCAGTAATATGTTTACATTTTTCTGCATAAGATTTAAGTATAGGAAGAAGGCGATGAATATCACTCGGAACGGCACAAACTTTATTATATTTTAAATCTACTATTTTCATATTTTTATTGATTTAATTTAAACACCATTCCTAAATCTCCCCAGTCTGTATCATATTGATGAGAAAACTTAAATAAGTTATATGATTCATGTTCAGCGGACATTTGAACTAAATCTCGAGCTTTTTCACTATTCCATACAACTTCAAGTATTTCAGCATCAAGTATTTCAGAAAATGGGATTGCTGAATCAGCGTAAAATCTATAACAATCAATTGGGTATCTATGAAATCCTCCTTTGGTTGGAACAATTATCATTACTATTCCATTAGGTTTAAGAATTTTTTTAATATTTTCAAGTGTTTTCCAAAAGAATTTATCATGTTCAAAAGCTTGTCCAGAAATAACCATATCAAATGTATTTTCTGGTATATGAGACCAATCATAACCATTTATAATATAATCGGCTTTATCCCAATCAAGTGTTTTATAAGTGGCTCCTCTTTTTTCAAATATTTTTCTATAACTTCCATTAATATCTGATCCTCCAAAATCTAATATAAGTGAATCTGATTTTAAATATTTTTTGGCAAACCATGCCATTAAATTATAACTAGATGTATGCATAATTTTATTTTTTATTTTTTATTTTATTTTATTTTATTTTTTTAGCTAATACCCAACAATGGCATGGCAAATTTTTATCATTTTTTATTTGATTATTCTCATCAATAATATCATAATATTTTGGCCAATAAGGATGATCTGCAATATAATTCATAAATTTTGCGCTACCATATTGTCCAATTTCTAATATCTTATAATTATTTGATATTAATAATGTAGCTAAACCCATTGGAGTAAATTGCTGAAAATGTATAGGAGTCATATGGGGGATACAATTTATCGGAACACTTGTAAACATATATCCACCTGGTTTTAAATGTTTGGATAAATTTTCTATTGCTAATTGTGGATTATACAAATGTTCTAATGTTTGAGAAAATAACACAAAATCAAAATCTTTTTCTTTTAAATTTAACAAATGTAAATCATAATTAATTGCATCTCTATCATAATTTGCTTCAAATTTATGTATGTATTGAAGGAATTTTATTTCTGGATCATTAGCAGTTGTTAATAATTTTTTTATCGGGTTTAACTTATGTTTAATTACCCATTCTTTAAAATCTAAAATACAATATAATCGTGGTAAATCCATATTAGATGGGTGGTGGCCACCGGGTGTTTTATGTATTTCCCATACATTTAAATCTACAAATTTTAAAAAATCTTCATATTTACTAAAATATTCATCTGGTAAATTACAATGTTTATTATAAATATCTTGTAATTCTTTTACGGTAAATTTTTTCATAATTTATTATATTCCCCCATTATTCTATTTTTCCAATATGTATTTGTGAGAATTTCATAATTAAATTTTTTTGTTTTTTCTAATTCTAAATAAGATTGAAGTAAATCTTCAGTAACATCCTCCCATTTTTTAACTCTAATCATAGGAAGGTCATCACATTCTTTATAAATATTATGATCTAAAACTATTGGAACGCAATTTGAATATATTGTTTGCCATTGTCTAACTGCATCTACTCCATTTCCTGGGGGAGAAATAATAAATTTAAAGCTAGCAGATCTTTTAAGATGATCTTCATAACTTAATTTATGTTTCCCAGAATCTCCTTCCCATATATATTTTACATTTAATTTTTCAACTACATTGGCTCGTTCTGCTGGATTATTAGAAACATCCCAGTTACAATAAACAACATCTGTAGCTTTAGGAATTGATTTACATGTTTCTATATTATTCATAAAACTATCAAATTTTTGTTGAGCATTGTGACATGCACAAACACCATAATGAGGATCCAGTCCAAATGGAATTGGTATAAGATCAGGATGATTATAACAAGCATTTTCTGCATACCACTTAACTACAGAAAAAGGTTTTTTGGAAAATTCAGTAAAATCGATAGGATCATCATCCAAATGAGTTATTAATATGTGTTTAAAAGGAGAATTTTTGGTATGGTGAAAAAACCAACGAATTAGTCCTTTTTTTACAAAAACTACACTATTTTGCCTTGTAATATCAGGGTTCCATTTTATACGATGACCTTCATAATCTGGATTTACTCTATAATGAGCAATACTTGCATAAGTATTAGCATCTACATAATCTATCATTTTAATATTCTTTTATAAAGTTCTTCTATTGTTTGTACACTTCTTAATCCATCTTCTGCAGTTATTTTTAGTTTATCTTTTCCTTCTATACAATCAAAAAAATGTCTGCATTGTTTTTCTAAAGGGGATATTGATTTATCGAAATTTTCAACATAAGTTAAAAAAGGTTTGAAATTAGTTACTATTATTTTATGTTGGGCCATTTCATTAAAAATGATTCTTTTATTTTCCCCTTTTAATATAATTTCTCTAATTTTTCCAGGATAATCAGTTGAAGCTTCTATATAAGTTTCTGTATCATTAAATTTAATATTAGAAATATTATGTTTAGAATTTCCTATAATATTTTTTACTTTTATTTTTTTTCCAAAAAAATATTCAAGTATATAAATATCATGGATAGCAATTTCTCTTAATGCATTATTGTATTTATATTGGTTCATTCTTTTAGTATATGCAACCGTAACATCAAAATCTATTATTTCTTTTATTTTTTCTATAGCTGGATGATGTAAATAAAGATGGCCCGGCATCAAAATTAAATTTTTTTTATTTAATTTTATTAGTAATTGGGCCTCTTTTGCGTTAGTAGTAAATGGTTTTTCTACCAATATATGTTTTTCTGCCTCTATACTTTTTTTGGCAAGTTTGAAATGGGTATTAGCCGGAGTAGCAATGATAACACAATCAACTTCCGGGTCATTTAATACATCATCTACATTAGTAGTAAATTTTATTTCCTTTAATGAAAAACCTTTAATATTTTTTTTGCATATCCATTTTAAATTTACATTAGGCATCTCTAATAATGTCTTTATATACTTATCCCCCCAATAACCCGCTCCAATTAATGCTACATTCATTTATTTTATATGGTTACTTGTGATTATAGTTTTTATTTGATCGGCAATTAATGTTGCAGATATAAATTTTCCTTCTAAAATGGAATATATTCCAGGATATTTTTTATGAGAAATAATATTTGTGTTTCTTGCATCATCAATAATTTCTAAAGGAACAGGACGACATCCTCTCCAAGAATCAATATATTTTAGATCATCAATAAACGGGAAATATTTTCTAAAATGATCTTTAATTTTTGCGAAATTAGTAATAAATACCTTATCTTTTACAAACAAACTTTCATGTTCATATAAAGTAGAATATTTAACATCATATAAAAGATACTGATTTTTCTTTCCGGCATATTTCATTATAGAGCAAAATGGTCCATCCATAATAGTTATAGATGGAAGTTCTTTATTAGATTTTACAACTATAATTTCAGTATATTGTATTTTATATTTTTTGAAATCTTCTTCTAAATTTAAAATTTTAAGAATATTATTAGAATATGCATATGTTGCATTTATAATAATATCAAAGTTTGAATTTAATATTACATTTTCTTTTTTATAAAATATATTATAAAGTGTTTTTCCTTTTTCAAATGTTATTAATTCAGTAGAAAGTATAAGATTAATTCCTAATTCTTTTACTTTATCTAACAAAATAGTTTTTAATTTATTAATATCAAAAATTGGTTCCTTTGTTAAAGTTCCACCCTCAATCGAATCTCTAATTAATATTTCTTCATCCGGCCACTGAAGATTAAATGGAATATCTACAACTTTACAAAATTTTTTATATTCTTCTAAAGAAACATTTCCAGTTTTTTCAATCATATAATAAGAATCTATATCAACTATAGATTCTGGGTATTTTGCTTTAAAATTTTCTAAACCTATTTTACATTCTTTTGCAGTTTCTATAGATCTTGGATAATGATACCCTAAATGAGCTCTATTATGAGTAGCTCCAGAA
>Ga0233412_10001040_pt1 | contig 15203 bp, 11 predicted proteins | sample Na_anoxic_4_MG_FD_180667 | JGI IMG/M metagenome (GOLD analysis project Ga0233412, IMG submission 180667) | Seawater microbial communities from Saanich Inlet, British Columbia, Canada - Na_anoxic_4_MG | ecosystem: Environmental > Aquatic > Marine > Inlet | place: Canada: British Columbia...
GGACCTTGTAATCTCTGAAATTGGGGTTCATGATCTCACCTTTTTCATGAATGACCTGTTCTGTCAGGGCATAACCAATCCCCATCATGACACCGCCGTAAACCTGTCCGTCTAACAGCAACGGATTGATTGCCCTTCCAACATCATGGGCAGCCACATATTTGAGGACCTCCACCTTTCCTGTATCTTCATCCACTCTTACGTGTGCCCCGTGAGTCCCAAAGGTATAAGCCATGGACATGTTGCCTTTAAAATCTTTACCCATGTTTTCATTGTCAGGATCATAGAAATACTCAGCCATCAGCATGTTGCCTTTTGCAGAAAAATGGATCTTTCTGAGCAGTTTTCCAATGTCTATGCTCGTTTCCGGGGTTTCTTTTACAAAAATCATTCGATCCCGTGCGACCAGATCATCCACATGGGCATCCAGTTCCCTCGAAGCAGTTTCGAAAAGTTCCTTTTTTACCTTCTTCGCTGCTCCGAGTGCGGAATTGCCCGCTACAAATGTTGTTCGACTCGCATGGGCCCCAACATCCCATGGGCAGACATTAGTATCAGTATGGATCACACGGATATCCTCCACATGAAGGCCAAGTTCCTCTGCCACAATTTGGGCAATAATGTTATCAGAACCCTGTCCCATATCCGTAGCACCCGTAAATATTTCCACCTTGCCAAAATCATCCATCTTGAGAATAGTCCCACAGCCATCGGATTTATAGATCCTGGCGCCGCCGCCCACATGGATCAGGGATGCCAGGCCAACACCTTCACCCTTTCTCTTTGAGGCATTCCAGTCAAGTTCCTTTTCTACCGCATCGATGCATTCCTTTAACCCGCAGGATGTAATGCGTAAATCCTGAGGCGTAACATCTCCGGGCTCATTTCTATTGATTCTTCGGAATTCGAGTGGATCAATGCCTGCTTCCTTTGCCAGCATATCCATGGAGCTCTCAATAGCAAATGTGGCCTGAGGGTTCCCATAGCCTCTCATGGCCTGAGAATACGTGTTGTTCGTGTAAACACATTTGGCTTTATAACGTACATTGGGTACTCGATAAAGAGAAGTAACAGGCATCATCATCACAGTGGGGGTAGTAGCCCCCCAGGATGTATAGGCTCCATTATCCAGAATCATGGAGATATCCCTGAATAAAAGTTTACCCTCTTTATCACACCCCTGACTGATATTCATAATTGCCGGCTGCCGGGTGGACGTGGCGCAAAATTCTTCTTCACGATCAAATACAATCTTCACCGGCTTTTTTGTACGGTAAGCCAGAAGAATGGCAACGTGTTCATAGGCGTAGGTATCCAGTTTGCTCCCAAAAGCACCGCCTATACAGGGTTTGATAACCCGAACACGTTTATCTGTGATACCCATTGCCTTTAGAGCCGCAACAAAATCCTTTTGGGCCAGGGATGGAATCTGGGTGTTCGAATAGACAGTAAGGTTATTTGAGTGATCGAATTCCGCTATGGCACCGCTTGTCCCCATACAGCAATGGGTCACCCATGTGGTGCTGTAACGATCTACTACCACATGCGCCGCATTTTCCTTTGCCTTGTCAACATCCCCATAGTGTAATTTCCAAGGTAATTTGAGTGTGTTGCTCTTATGCTCCTCATGAACGAGCGGGGAATCTTCCTTCATCGCCTCTTCAGGATCAAAAATGCCGGGAAGGGCTTCATATGAAACCTCGATGAGACCCAGGGCCTCCTCGGCAGTTTCAGGATCCACAGCCGCAACAGCAGCCACTTCATCCCTGTAAGACCGGACCTTCCCTGCTTTTAATGGAGGATTATCTTTATAGAAGCCCAGCCTCATTTTATGAGGGACATCATCTCCGGTCAGAATGGCCCTGACTCCCGGGAGTTTCATGGCCCTGGACGTATCAATACTTAGAATTTTTGCATGTGCATATTTGCTGTATAAAATCTTTCCGTAGAGCATTCCGGGAAGTTTGACGTCCTGTATATACTCAGACCGGCCTGTGGCCTTGTCAATGGCATCAAGTTTAGGGATACTCTTTCCAACAACAGCTAAATCATTCATAAACCCCTCTCCTTTAGTTATTTCTCCCGGTTCATCAGGGAACAGCTTTGATCTCTTCAGCACCTTCCCCGCTCGCAGCTTTAACCGATTCTACAATCTGAAGGTAGCCCGTACACCGGCAGATATTTCCGGCAAGGGCGTGTTTGATTTCATCCTCGTCGGCATTCGGGTTCTCCTCCAGCAATGCCTTTGAGGACATAATCATTCCCGGAGAGCAAAACCCGCATTGTATTCCGCCGTTTTCAACAAAAGACTTCTGGAGGGGATGCAATGTCCCTTCTTCCGATGCCAGCCCCTCAATGGTCTGGAGATCTTTCCCTTTTATTTCCACGGCCGGATACAGACATGCATTAACCGCCTCTCCATTCACTAAAACAGTACATGCGCCGCACTCACCACTGCCGCAACCCTCCTTGGTTCCCGTAAGCCCAAGTTCTTCCCTGATCATATAGAGCAGGGTCCAATGGTCTTTGACTCTAATCTTCAGATCACTGCCATTGAATTTAAACGATATATCTCTTGCCATTAGAAAAATGCCTCCTAAATAGTGTATGCTTCTTCTATTTTATCCTTTCCAGACACTTCATCCCCATACGTTTCACCTGGACATTAACCATTTCCTTTCTGTACCAGGCAACACCCCGGATACTGTCTCTGACTTTGGATTCATCCCCCGCTATCCTGCCCGCCTCCTCCAGGGTCTTTTCATCAACAACTTTCCCGGATAGAAACTTTTCGGCCTCTAATGCCCTGAGGGGGGTTGGAGCCGCCACGCCAAGGCAGATCCGGGCCCTGGTACAATGTTTCATGTCCTCATCAAGGCTGAGCAGGACACCCACCCCTAACAGGGGCAGTTCCATGGCTGCCCTTCTTCCGAATTTGATATAGGCACTTCCGCTCCTCGGGAGAAGCGGTGGTATGATGATCTCTGTCAGGATCTCGCCATGCTCCAGGATATTCCGACCCGGACCCAGAAAGAACTTAATAAGGTCTTCTGTCTGCTCACCCCTGGGGCCCCGGAACCTGACTCTGGCGTCCATTGCAATTAGAGGGATGGCACCATCCGCAGAAGGCACGGCATTGACCAGGTTCCCGCCAATGGTAGCCACATTCCGGATCTGTACAGAGCCTATGTTTATTACGGCATCATGGAGTATGGGATACTGGAGCCGTATGAGAGAAGACTTTTCCAGCATTCGATGCGTGGTTAGAGCACCGATATGAAGCTCACCATTCTCCCTGTCAAGGGAAAGGTCATTCATTGCCGGGATATGTTTCAGTGAAACAAGATACTCGGGTGACAGATTACCTTCCTTGATCTTCACCATAACATCGGTGCCTCCCGCTATATATCCGGCCTTCTCCCCATGCGACTCAAGCAGGGATATAGCCTCATCTATAGTCTCGGGCATGAGATATGAAAAATTTTTCATCAGCGCTTCTCCTTAAATTCTTATTTTCAAAATCCAAAATCTACAGGTCTCTATTATCAAACACCCTTTTGCTCTTTCTCTCCGATCTCGGCAGGGAACCATAATCCATCAGTTCTATCCCGGCACTCACCAAAATCTGTTTTTTGATTTTCGCCCCTATCTGCTGACCCAGTTGATCGTTACTATTACTGTCCACGCCCTGTTCCCGCTCCACCTTGAGGGTCATATAATCTTTACCGTCTTCTTTTCTATCAAGAATGATCTGATATTCACTCCCTATTCCTTCAACACCGGACAGCACATGATCCACCTGACCGGGATAGATATTAACCGCCCTGAAGATGATCATATCATCGGACCGTCCAAGGAGTCTGTCATGCCTGGGCAGGATGGACCCGCAGGGGCACTTTCCCGGCACCATCCTTGTCAGATCCCTGGTTCGATAGCGGATCAGGGGAACGCCCTCTTTTTCAAGGGTAGTAACCACCATCTCCCCTGTCTCCCCTTCGGGCACAGGTTTCAGGGTTTCAGGGTCCAGGATCTCCAGTATGTAATAATCGGCCCAGTAGTGGATTCCAGTATGATGGACACAGTCCAGACCTGTGCCCGGACCGTAAAGTTCGGTCATCCCGGGGATATCAAACAACTGTTCCAGGCCAAGGAGTTCACCAACCCTCTTTCTCATGGCGTCACTGGACCGTTCAGAACCAAAAATCATTTTTTTCAGATTTATCTTGTCCCTGATACCCCGCCTGTTCACTTCCTCGGCCATAAGAAGTCCCATGGATGCAGTGCAGCACATCACGGTAGTCTGGAAGTCAACCAGGAACTCACACTGCATATCCATATTTCCCGGACCTGCCGGGATAGCCATAGCTCCAAATGCCTCACATCCCATCTGAAAACTGATCCCTGCTGTCCACACACCGTAACCCACTGCAATCTGGACCCTGTCTTCAGATGTCAACCCGGCTATCTCATAACAGCGGGCAAAAAAATGCGCCCAATCATCAATATCCTTCGCCGTATAGCAAAGGACCTTCCTCTTTCCAGTTGTGCCTGATGATGCATGGATGCGAACAACCTTTTCAAATGGTACAGAGAGGAGCGGGAATGGGTAGCCTTCCTGCAGGTCCTTTGACGTTGTAAAGGGAAGGTGCTTGAGGTCATCTAAGGATTGGATCTCCCCGGGTTGAACGCCCGCATCATCCAGTCGCTTCTTATAAGTCGGGGACCCGTTATAAGCATGCGCCATGGTCCATTTGAGTCTTTCCAACTGGTGCGCTTTCAGTTCCTCATCTGTCTTCATTCGTGGCATAAAAGTCTTTGACATATCTTCGTTCACTCCAATCATCAATCCTACTGTGCCATGCTCGGTATTATCAGAACAATATCAGGGAAAATAATTAAAATAATAATACAGACGATACAGGCCATGAGAAAAAAACTCACACTCTTGAAGATCGTGCTTAGTTCTATTTCAGGGGCCAGTGCCTTGACAACATATATATTAACGCCTACCGGCGGGGTAATCGCACCCATGGTTGTCACCATGGTCAGGATGATGGCATACCATATCGGATCAAACCCGAGGGCTATCCCTAAAGGGAAAAAGATAGGGATTGTCAACACAAGAAATCCGAGGGAGTCGATAAAACAGCCCCCAATCAGATAGATAATCAATATTAACGCTAAAATCACATACGGAGATACCGGAAGGGAAGAGGCAAATTCCGCCACCATAAAAGGGAGCCTGGTGACAGCCAAAAAACGACCAAAAATGATGGCGCCTGTAACAAGAAAAAAAACCATGCAGGATATTTTCAGTGAATCTCTTATGGAATCGGTAAACCCCTTCCAGGTCAGCCGCCTTGTCCCAATAGTAACAAGGAGGGTGAAGAAAACGCCGACTGCTCCAGCCTCCGTTGGAGTGAATAGACCGGCGTACAGCCCCCCTATTACTAACACGAATATGGCAATCGCTTCTATGACTCCGGCAAGGGATATAAGCTTCTCTTTGAAACTCGTCTTTGGTCCTGCCGGACCGTACTCGGGCTTGATCCTGCATAGGACAAATATTGTGAGTACAAAAAGGATTCCGAGGAGAATGGCAGGCAGGATACCGGCAAGGAAGAGCTTTATTATAGATTGCTCTGTTTGAAGGCCGATTACTATGAGGACCACACTGGGAGGCATCACCGTACCCAACGTCCCGCCGGTAACCACGGTCCCGCTGCTGAGTCTCATGTCATAATTGTATTTTGTCATTTGGGGGAGGGCGACTGTGCCCATAGTGGCGGCCGTGGCCGTATTAGAACCGCAGATCGCGGCAAAGAGTTCATCCGCGCCGATGGTGGCGATAGCCAATCCACCTCGCCAGTGGCCAAACCACTTGTAGGCTGCGTTATACAGCCTTTCAGCGATGCCTGAATTGAAGGCAAGGTATCCTAAGAAGATGAAAAGAGGCACAACTGTCAGACCGTATTTTGAGAATGTGCCCCAGATATCGGACCCCACCATGTTTATGGCAGCCTTAAAGGAGACGACATACCAGAACCCGCAAAAGCCGACGATCCCCATGGCAAATCCGACGGGCATCCCTAAAAAGAATAGAACTGCAAGGAGGACAACTATTCCAATAATAGCAATCAGGGTTGCGCTCACGCTTTATCCTCCCCATGTTTTATTACAAGCTTCAGGAAATCAATCAAAAAAACCATACAGAGGACGGCACATCCAAACGCCACCCCATATGTGAAAGGGTAATAGATAATCTGCAGCGTTTCGGTAACTTCGCCCATCTCCCACAAGGTCCCTGCATACTTGGCGATTTGCCAGGTGACTACGCTAAAAAAAACCATGCAGATGATATTATTAACAGCGTTGAGGGTTTTCTGGGTCCTTTTGGAAAAACCGAGGACCACGATATCTACGGCAATGTGCCCTTTTTTGGTTTGAGTGTAGGCTAAAGCAAAGGCCGTCAGGACAGCGCCGAAATAGCCCATGAGTTCAAAAGTGCCGCTGACAGGTATCCAGACAAGACGGAGGAAGACGTTGGCGCAGGTCAGGATAATCATTGCAATAAGGAAAATGCCCGCAATAAAGATGAGGATCTGATTCAATAAATGGCTGATCCTCTCCAAAACCACCATACCGCTCTCCATTTTCTCTTAAATAGTGTCTGAACGAAAACTGTCTTTTTCGCCCATATCTGCGTCAGATTCAAATTTTAATCCTCGAAATACTCTATGTATTCCTGTGGTTAAAATTATCGTCTTCCTTGATCTGAACAAAAAATTCTAGTTTTCGTTCGGACACTAAATATAAATGTGTGCATACAATAGTTGATTGAGGAATACAGGAATTATGCAATAACCCCGTAATTCCTCAATCTGCTATCAATTCCGTGAATTACTTCCCTTCGTACATCCGGGCAAAATCTTTTATGTCCTTAACAATCGCTTTTGCAGGCAGACCTTTTGCCTCATTGGTTTTAATCCAGTTTTCTGTGATCGGCTCAAGCAGTTTATCCCATTTGGCCTTTTCCTTTTTTGAAAGCCGGAACACCTTGACGCCCTGTTTCCTCTTTGACCAGGACATTGCCTTTTTCACATGATTATCCATGTAGGCGCCTGTCCATGCAGCCTGCTGGGTACCCAATTCATCAAAGACCTCCTGGACGTCCTTTGGCAAGGAGTTCCATTTGTCCATATTCATCACCACGGCAAAGGGGTATACGGGTGTCTGTGTCATCGTGACATATTTGCAGAGTTCGGCAAATTTGAAATCTTTCATGACTTCAAGAGATGAGAAAAGTCCCTTTACCACACCCTTTTGCAAGGCCTCCGGGGTTTCGGGCATCGGCATCCCCACACGGTTGGCGCCCCATGCCTTGAGCATCTGTGCGGCACCGCCTGATGCTCGAAGCGGCACGCCTTTTAGTTCTTCCAGGTTCTTAATAGGGATCTTTGACATGATGTTGGATGGTGCTGTCGTAAACATGGTGAGGACTTTCACCTTTGCAAACCCCTTTGGTTTATATTTTTTGTAAAGATCCCAGAGTGTAAGGCTGGCTACTTCTGAATTAGGCAGACCCAGAGGAAGAGCGGTTGCGTTGGTGATGACAAAACGCCCTGGCTGGTAGGCCATGCACAAACAACCGATATCGGCGGTTCCTGCAATGACGCCATCTATCATCCCTTTGGCTTTGAGGAGTGTTCCTCCGGGGAAGGTTTGAATTGCAACCTTTCCATTCGTCCGTTTTTCGACCTCTTTTTTCCACTTTTCCATTTGAACACAGGGAAAGGTGGGGGCGGGCGGGAAGTTGGCATAGGTCAGTTTGATCGGCCCTGCTGTCGCAGTTGCCGGCATCCAGGTAATTGTCAAGAGTGTTGCTAAAAAAATTCCGGCTACTACAAATCCTATTTTTCGTTTCATTTTCAAACCTCCTTATTTTGTGGGTAATTTGTTAATTAATTACTACTATCAGACCCCCTTTCACCCCCTTTCTTTATAAGTCAAATGCCTTAAGTGAAACTCTGCCCCTCCCCTTGCATCTCCCGCCGGAGGCGGACAAGATCACCAGGGGAGGGGAATTTAAGCAGGGCATTCTGCCATTTCTTCGTAAACTAAAAGGAACTAAAATGTCTTATTTTTTTGTTTATCAAATTTTCATTCCGCATTCCGCATTCAAAAGATATTAGGTTCTACATATTCTCCATAGACATCTCTGAACACATTGGCCATTTCCCCCACTGTTGCATAACACTTGCAACATGTTACAAGGGAAGGCATGACATTGCCCTTATCCTTTGCAGTTTTTTCAAGGACATTTAGAGATTCCTTAACAGCCTTATTATCCCTCTCACTTTTGAGTTCCTTGAGCCGTTTAATCTGCAGTTTCGCCCATTCGTCGCTGTATTCATGGAGTTCCACCTCCATGTCAACACCCTCTGTATATTTATTTACACCAACTTTGGTGACTTTTCCCTGCTGTATGTTTTTCTCAAACTCATAGGCCTGCATAGCTACTTCTCTTTGTACATATCCGGAGGAAACAGCTTCTACCATACCACCGACCTTTTCTACCTTTTCCATCTCTTCCAATATCTTCTCTTCCATTTCTTTGGTCAATGTCTCTACAAAATAGGAGCCGCCCAGGGGATCTACTGTATCTCTAAGACCTATTTCATCCATAAGTATTTGAAAGGTCCTTAGTGAAAGGAGTGCTGCCCTCTCCGTAGGAATTGTATAGGCCTCATCAAAAGAGCAAAGGGCCGTAGTCTGTGCACCGGAGAGAGCCGCTGCAAGTGCATAGTAGGCGCCACGAATGATATTGTTTTCCGGCTGCTGTTTTGTCATACCCGAACCTCCTCCGCCAAAAATGCCACGGAGAAACAGGGCCTTTTTATTTTGGACACCATATCTTTCCCTGAGGAGTTTGGCCCAGAGTTTCCGTGCCGCACGAAACTTTGTTACCGTCTCCCACAGATTACCATAGATATTTAAGTTAAAAGAAAATCTACCCACAAAATCCTCTGCATTGTATCCACGGGCCACAACATTGTCGATATAGGCAAAGGCAATCATAAAAGCATAGGATATTTCCTGCACCGGCGTACAACCTGATTCCCTGATATGGTACCCGGCCACAGAGACAGGATTACACCTCGGCAATTCCTTCATTGAATACTCGATGGTATCTCCGATGAGCCTGACTGCCGGCTCCACAGGATAGATCCAGGCACCCCGACCAACGATTTCCTTGAGGATATCATTCTGCGGGGTTGCAGAAATTTCCGTTTTTTTGTATCCAAATTTTTCCGCCACCGACTGATACATGGCAAGCATAATTGAGGCTACTGCGTTGATTGTCAGGCCGGCCCCAATTCGATTGAGTTGAATATCCTTAAACGCCACCTCAAAGTCTCTCAGGGAATCAATGGCCATACCCACACGGCCTACTTCTCCTTCAGCCATAGGATCATCGGAATCATAACCCATTTGCGTGGGAAGATCGAATGCCACATTAAGCCCTGTCTGTCCATGAGAGATCATCAATTTGAATCGCTCATTGGTTTCTTCGGGTGTACCGAACCCTGTGTACTGTCTGGTCGTCCAGTTACGACTCCTATAACCTAAGGGATGGATACTTCTTGTGAAGGGAGATTCACCAGGATCTCCAAGATCTTTCTGGTAATCAAACCCTACCCGATCAAGATCCTCAGGAGTATAAACCTGCTTGACCTCTATGCCGGACTGTAAAACAACTTCTTTAATTGCATCTTTTTCATCTTTGGTATAAGTAGCTACGCCCATTGTGTTGCCTCATAAACTCCAAAAGTATTATCAAGTATAATCTGAATTGGTTATATCTATTTTTTATTAATGTTGTCCCCGATGAATTTCACAATTTCGTCAAAATAGGAACCGCCCACGAATATGCCTTTTATGCCCATCTCTTTAAGAACAGGGATGTCTCTGCCTGGAATAACCCCGCCAACAATCACCATTTTATCACCGATCTCCTTTTCTATCATCATCTCCATCAATTTTTTACAAATGGGTAGATGGGCACCGGACATAATGGAAAGACCGATAACATCTACATCCTCTTGAAGGGCCTGGTTTACAATACTGGCCACGGTTTGGTGCAGGCCGGTATAGATCACTTCCATCCCTGCCTCACGCATTGCATGAGCAACGACTTTTGCCCCCCGATCGTGACCATCCAGACCCGGTTTAGCCAAAAGGATTCTTGTTTTTTTCTCTGCCATATCTCCTATGTCTCCTAATTTACAAATATCCGGAATTCTGCTTAAATTATTCCTTTCTCTTTGAGGTTTTTAAGTTCCCCGTCGGAATACCCCAATTTTTGTCCGTAGATTTCCTGGTTGTGTTCCCCGAAACGCGGGGGAAAAGAGAGTTGACGATTGGACTGTTCAAGATAGGTTGTCATATTTGGAGGTGGTGACAAGGTAACTCTAATCCCTGTTCGCGGGTCATCAGCAAACAGGAGCCTCTGTTCAACAAGAGGATCGGCTATCACCTCCGGAATAGTCTTAATCTTGCTTACCGGGAGCGTGATGGAGTTGAATAACTCAATCAGTTCCTCGGTTGTGAAATTCATTGAAATTTTGTTAATAGCTATATTCAGGTTTTCAACGTCTTTTATCCGGCCTTCATTTTTTTCATACTCCGGCTTATCAAGGGATTTGAAAATCTCCTGAGAAACCATAGACTTCCACTGTCGATCATTTCCTACTGCGAGATAAATAAACCCGTTGCTCGTTTTATAAACAGAAACCGGACAGAAAAATTCATGAGTATTTCCCCTGCGGGTGATTTCTTTTTTTAAAAGCGTGGAAATTGTAATTGGAACAGTCAGCCACGATACAGAGGATTCAAACATGGACATATTGATACATGAACCCTCTCCCGTGGCCTGTCGAAAATAAAGGGCTTTCATTAAGAGTCCATATGAGTGCTCGCTTGTTCCCATATCAGGAAGGGGTATGCCCAGTACCTGTGGATCACCCTTCCTTTCACCGGTCATTTCCATCAAGCCTGATCCTGCCTGCAAAACAGGATCATATGCCGCTTCATTACTGTCCGGCCCAAAACCCGTAACACCGAGCCATATGATATCAGGTTTCAGGGCCTTGATCGACTCGTAGTCAATCCCCAGTTTCTTATAGTTCCTTGGAAGCTGATTTGTTGTAAATATATCGACTTTCAGGTCCCTGATAAGTGCATGGAAGATCTTTTGTCCTTCCGGATCCCCAAGGTTTAAGGTCAGGGCCTGTTTGCCTGAATTGATACACAGGAAATAGGCATTCATTCTCTCTTCCTGGAGAACATTTTCACCTATCATCCGGTTTGGATCTCCGTAGACAGGATGTTCCAGCCTGATCACATGCATACCGTCCTGGGCTAACCTGTAAGTTAAATAAGGTAGAACAGTCGCCTGTTCGAGGGATAATACTGTTAAATTCTTGAAAAATTCCATGTGCCTCCTTCCTCCGGGCCAGAGGCTTTCTGGGCCAGCGGTCGCAAAAAAAGGGTAATTTGGAGAGGTGAAAAGTAGCTACAAAATAACTACATTGTATCATTTATTTACTGAATACTCCCTGGCCTGTCAAGAAGTTTCTCAGTCCTTGATTTTCCTTTTTTTCTGATAAATATCAACCGCCTTGTTATGTTCCGGGAAGGTCCTGGAAAAATAATGCGTACCATCTTTTTTTGATACAAAAAACAAATAATCACTATTTGCCGGATAAAGAACAGCCTTAATTGCTTCTTTACCAGGATTTGCTATTGGGCCTGGAGGAAGGCCGCGAATTACGTAAGTATTATAAGGCGTAGGATGAGCAAGATCTTTTCGTGTTAAATTCCCATTGAACTCTTTTATTCCATATATAACAGTAGGATCAGTCTCGAGACGCATGCCCTTTTTCAAACGATTTAAAAAGACACTTGCAATAATTGGCCTTTCTTCTGCTTGACCGGTCTCTTTTTCAACGATAGATGCAAGGGTAATCACTTCCTCCAGGGTCATGCCCAGTTGTTCCGCTCTTTCTTGAAACGGCTTAAACACATCCCGAAAGCGCTTGACCATTACATCAATGACCGACATAGAAGACAGGTCTTTTCCAAAGTAATAAGTATCGGGGTAGAGATATCCCTCAAGATCCGGCCCGGAAATATTATAGCGTTTTACAATACCCGGATCTCTTACAAGCGATAAAAAATCACCCTTGTCAACCACTCCTTTGCCATCCAATATCTCCCCAATCTGCTTTATCGTAAATCCTTCAGGAATAGTAACAGGGTATGTTATTATACTTCCTTCACTTATTATTTTGAGGATCTTGAGAGGTGTCATTTCCGAACTCAGACGATATTCCCCTGCCTTAATTTTTCTGCTGTATCCCATGAGCCTGGCCCAAACCAAAAACATGGTCCCGCTGGAGATAATTTCCTTTTTTTCAAGCTCATCAACCACTTTCTTTAAAGGTAAACCGTCCCGGATAATGAAAACCTGATGAGGGTCTCTCTTCTTATTAGGGCTATTAAGAAAATCCCTAAACCCAATAACAAGAAATATTCCGCTCAGGAAAACAATACACAGGACAATAATTGTAATTTTTTTACCGGATAAACGAAATGGCATAGTACCTCTCGGACAAACCACCATTTAGATTATTACATAATAACTCTGGGGACCTATCTCTCTGAGCAGATTACCCTCCGCTCCTCCATTTGTACAACAAAAAGTTTTGAAGCATTATTGATTTCCGTATAAATCCACTCCCGGATAACCTCACAAGAGGAGGCATAATTGTCAACCACAATAAATTTCCCGTTTGACAATTGAAAGAATGGTTGTTATTTTTTATTCGTTTTTTGGTAATATTACTCCGGCAATTAAATACCTCAATATTGTCATTCCGGCGAAAGCCGGAATCCAGGAGGGTACTGGATGCCGGATCAAGTCCGGCATGACGGAGTTAGACTATCTAATTGCCAGGTTAATACTACAAATTTATGACCAATTTATGAGTCTGTTGATTTATGAGGATTTTCGTTCAAGATCAAAGCATGCAGGAAAATTAGCCGCAGGCATATAATTAATATTCCAGGGATTTCTCTGCCTCCGGAGGGTTTTTGAGCATAACGCACAGGTTGAGCCAAAAGGCCGTTAATCAATTGGTTTATTCATCAGGCGGTATCTGCGAAATGGCTACAAAAGATCAAGTATTATCTTACCTGAAACAATATAAAGGAAGCTGGATTTCCGGTGAATCACTGAGTAACAGGATATCGGTAACCCGCTCGGCAATATGGAAACAGATCTGTAAACTGAGAGAAGACGGCTATGTTATTCAGTCTTCACCAAAAAAGGGATATCTATTCCAAATGGCCCCTGACATGCTTCTACCTGATGAAATCCGCGATGGGCTTAAGACTGAAATTTTCGGTAAAAATCAAATTGTATACTTCAAGGAAACAGATTCCACCAATACAAGGGCAAAAGAGTTAGCAAGCAAAGGATCACCGGAAGGAACCCTGGTTATATCTGAGAAGCAGACAAAAGGAAGAGGAAGAAAAGGAAGAAACTGGTTTTCCCCATCACAGGCCGGGATTTACACCTCTCTTATTTTACGTCCGGGGATACCCCCAAATGAAGCACCAAAAATGACCTTGCTAACTGCGATTGCGGTTGCTGAAACCTTGCGTTCTTTAACGCAATTAGATGCCAATATCAAATGGCCAAATGATATTCTCATCAATGGAAAAAAGATAGCAGGCATTCTCACAGAAATAAGTACTGAAATGGATGCAATAGATTATATTGTTGTGGGTTTGGGCATGAATGTCAACACCCCTGATTTCCCTGAAGATATCCGGAAAATAGCCACATCTGTTTTCATTGAAACCGGAAAGTATTTTCCAAGAGCCAGACTTATCAGAGAATACTTGAAATGGTATGAAAAATATTATGAAATATTTATTAAAACAGGGTTTGACCCCATCATAAAACGCTGGAAGGACCTCTCTAATACTATTGGACGAAAGATCATGGTTGAGATGATCGACAAAAAATATATTGGAGAAGTCGAGGATATCAACAACGATGGTATTTTAATCCTTAAAGACAACAACGGAAGATATCGCCGGATATCTTCCGGTGACGTCACTTTTTTATAAAAATCAGAATGTGCAAAGACGGATAGTCAAGATAAAGCATATTATTACTCCGGCAATTAAATACCTCAATATTGTCATTCCGGCGAAAGCCGGAATCCAGGAGGGTACTGGATGCCGGATCAAGTCCGGCATGACGGAGTTAGACTATGAGGCTGTCCGAGAATGGCTATTTTCCCCAATCTCTGCGTCAGGCTCAAATTATAATCCTCGAAATACTACAATGTATTCCTGTGGTTATAATTTTCGCCTTCCTTGATCTTGGAAAGAATATCTCATTCTCGGACAGCCTCCTATCTAATTGCCGGGTTAATAGTAAATGAGTAGCGTTCACGGATTTAAAGGTTTTAACCCTGAACGTTGAATGCCGAACCTATGGACATTTATATAAGTGGATATATGGATATTGCCGTTATTCTTATTTATTTCACAGGAATGATTATTATTGGCAGCAGATCCTTTAAGATTGCTAAAGGGATAAATAGTTTTTTTGTCGCCGATAGAAACAGTCCTTTTATTTTCATTGTCGGATCCCTTTTTGCTACAGTAATCGGAGGTTCTTCTACAATAGGGATGGCAGGTTTAGGTTACAAACAAGGGCTGGTGGGATCCTGGTGGCTTCTTGCAGGAGCTATCGGGCTTTTTCTCTTAGGCCTTTTTTTGGCAGAAAAGGTGAGAGGATATTCTCTTTACACTTTACCGGAAATCCTTGAAACCCAATATGGAAATGAAGCAAAACTCATTGCCTCAGCTTTGATAGTCATTGCCTGGACAGGCATTATTGCCGGTCAAATAGTAGCAGCAGGAAAGATTTTAGAAACTATTCTGGATGCACCGCCTTACTTTTTTATGATTGTAACCGCTTTTGTCTTTGTCACATATACCATACTGGGAGGACAACATTCAATTGTTCGAACAGATACAATCCAGAGTATAATTATTATTTTCTCAATTCTCGCCGCAGTTCCCCTTTGCCTTGGTAAAACAGGAGGGGTTCTGTCAATGAA
>Ga0233412_10001041_pt1 | contig 15183 bp, 7 predicted proteins | sample Na_anoxic_4_MG_FD_180667 | JGI IMG/M metagenome (GOLD analysis project Ga0233412, IMG submission 180667) | Seawater microbial communities from Saanich Inlet, British Columbia, Canada - Na_anoxic_4_MG | ecosystem: Environmental > Aquatic > Marine > Inlet | place: Canada: British Columbia...
AAGTCATGGGCGATGCCGCCTGCAAGTATACCAATAGACTCAAGTTTTTTGGCTTTCAGGAGTTCTTCCTGCACTATCTTTCGCTTGCTGATGTCACGGTTACTTGCCCGCTGTCCGAGATATTCCTCATTGGTCCCATATACGGGCTGACAGACGTGATTTATCCAACGTTCTTTTCCGTCGCGGGTGATAATACGGAAATCGTAAGAGGATACTTTTTCCTGTCGTTCTTTTTGGCAAATATGATTGACAACTGCAACTTGATCGTCCGGGTGTACTATCTTTTGAAACAGCCCGGAGTCAGTCATAAATTCCTGGGCGCTATACCCGGTAATACGTTCGCATGATGGTGAAACGTAGATATGCTGCCCATCAGGTGCAATCCAGTACTCCCAGTCATAGGCAAAATCTGCAATGGTGCGGAACCGGACTTCATTTTTCAGTAGTGCCTCTTCTGCCTGTTTACGTTCAGTAATATCATAGGCATTTCCAATGAGTGATACAGGTATACCGTTATTATCAAATATAACAGTACGGGTATCACTCATCCAGCGATAACCAAGCTTAGGATGCTTAAAACGATATTCTACTGTTGGGACAAAATCTTCCAACTTTTTGGTTAATAAACTTTCCAGATGACTATTCATCTTATCCAAATCATCTGGATGAAACTTGCTAATAGTTTGTTCAAGACCTCCAGCAGTAAATTCTTCTACAGAATATCCATATATCCTTTCAACAGAGGGACTCAAATAATCATAAGAGCCTGTATTTAAATTGAAATTGTAAATCACCATAATTGAATTATCTAGAACATAACGGAATTGTTTTTCGCTTTCCAGTAGCGCCTTCTCTGCCTGCCTGAGGTCAGTGACATCAAGGAAAACAGAGATACCCGCAGAAACTTCTCCTTTATCATTAAATATTGGTGCTGCATTGGCCAAAACAATTCTGTCTTCTTCATCCGGTCTTCTCACAATAAATTCTTTACTACAAACCTCTCCATACATTATTGCTCTTGCTAATGGAACTTCATCATTCCTATATGGTGTTCCATCGAAATGTAAAACTTGCCAGCTTGCAACATACTCATCAATCCCAACTCCATCAACAAGTTCTTCCTTTGATTTCCCCGCTATCCCAAGACCTGAATTATTCACATATCTCAGTTTCCCATCAGGTGCTTCTGCGATTGCAATTCCAGCCTGGCTTTGATCCATTGCTGCCTGGAGTAATGCTTCGCTCTCTCGCAGCGACTCCTTCAAATTCCCTGTCATTATGTCAAAAGATCTTGACAGTTGGCCGATTTCGTCCTTTTCTGTTGTGGCTATTTTATGATCCAAGTTGCCACTTCCGATAATTTGGAGGCTCTTTTCCAATCTTACTATGGGTCCCGTAATACTCTTATTGATCCATAATGAGATAGCTGTAACAAGAAAAACCAGGATCAAAATAAAAATAATGATTAACAAACCCGATTTTTGTTGTGCAGTGATTAATTCTGCTTGAATCACCTGTTGCAATTGAAAGACAGGGGAAACCGTGGCTTGAGACTTCATCAGCAAATCGCTTATTTGTCTATGTCTAAGATCCTGAGGGATTGCATTTTCTTGTCTACCAAGTCCGTGCTCCTTTCCGAAGTCTGTTGCCACGATACTAAAGGCAGCTTTAAATCGTTTAATATTTCTCGATATTTTGCCTAAAACTATTTTTTCAGCCGGGGTTTCAAAAGTTTTTGTTTTTTTCATTAGGAGTTTTGTTAAATAATCGTACGTTGAGTTCCATTGCATCAGTGAGCGGTCGGTGGGATGCAGCAAATACTCGTGCGTTGCGATGTTCAGTTCAGCCATTATTTTGACTACTTCATCAGCTGTTCTTTCCTTTTCAATCTCAGTACTCAAAGTCTGAAACGCTAATAAGATAAATAGGCCAATCATCAGAGTCAGAATAAGGGATAAAATGATGTTCAGCTGTAATCTACTCTTAATCTTCATTGTATCCTTCCTATTATAGTGATTGATTCAGGTTTAACTGCTCTTAAGGCATCTGAGTAAATGTAGTTCAGGTAGTTGGGGATCTTTTTCCTGTCGACGAATTTATTGGTTATTGCCCATCTTGCAATCTCGTCCCACGCTACCAGTAGGGATTGGTCCAGGAATATACCGAATACAAAGTCATCCCAGGCTGCACGCACAGTGCTTTCATCCAGGTTGAAACTGCCAATTATTATCTTCCGGGCTTTTTCACTATCATTTTTTATGAACGTGGCTGCTTTATCAAGGGCTTTCAGAAACCTTTCCAATATCCCTGCATGTTCTTTGGGATAGGTTTTCATAGTCGCAAAGCTAAAGGATGTTCTGCAGATTTCAGAGTCTGGTAATTCAATAGCGTTATCTCCCAACAGTTGTTTGGCTTTTTGGCTGTATGGTTGCCAAACAGATATTGCATCTACCTCATTATTTTTTAAAGCGAGTGGCAAATCTACTGTCTTAATATTTATTATTTTCACATCAGAAGATGACAGTCGGTTATGAATCAAAAATACTTTCAGAAAAAAGTGGCTTGAGGTTCCCCTATTTAGACCCACCCTCCTGCTTTTTAAATCCGCCCCCGTCTTTATCCCCATATCCTTGCGTGCGATTATCTTAACAAACGGATATGAATAGGTAAAAGTGGCAAAGGTAAATATTCGGCTTTCCCCTTCCTGATTCAATTTTTCAAGAAAAGTCTAAACCTTTTGCCAAGAGGATACAGCCAGATATCTTTAATGGGAACACTTATTTTCCCGGGTGGTCCAAGTTTTCCACGCCCCTTGGTTTGTCCGACATTGATCCAGTTGGCGGCTTTATAGCAAGTGCCGGCAAATTTATTTTTTTGCACAAACGATTCAAGCAACACTGGCCTGATATTGTATTTTTCTTCCCAGTCATCTGGAAGCCTGCGTGCGATTAATGACAGTATTTTTGATGCAAGATTTTTTGATTGCACCCATGGTAAAATAAGGAACCGAGCATTATTTGTAATCAGTTTCAGATTCTTTTTTCGCTGATCATGATCCCATCCAATAAACTGATCTCTTGGCGCTGTTTGCCATGCAGCTGCGCCAAAACCTGTCAGAGCAACAATTTGTTTACCGGCAGTAATAAGATAGCGAATCTGAGCGCCAGGCAGGGGCGTATAGCCCAGATAATGATACCGCTCAATGTACTCATTCCATAGAGCTGAAGTGGCTTTGGTGACCATCTCGAAATGCAGCTGGGGCAGTTGATTAACAGAACATACAACGGGGGTTTGTGGCTCAGTGTTTGATGTGAATTCAATCTTTTTTAGAGGCCCTTTGACATGGGTGGGCCGGGGTAGTTCGATTAACCCATCTCTGTGCATGCGCAACATGGCAACACGACATGACATATCCTTGAGATTGCCATCGGGTTTTAGCCATTGAAGCATCCGGCACACTTCTTTGGAAAGCCGCATCCGGTTAAACCCGGGATTTTGCTTTATGAGGGATCGAATCTGTTGAAGTTCTTCGGGTGTGAAGTCCCGACCACAGTAGCGGGTCATGATGTGTCGGGCGGCTTGGAAAGTTGGTGTTGTCGGCCCTCTTCCATTTCCCAGGGAAGAAAGGGGGATAAATCATCAGGCACCTTACCATGGTTTTCCGCACAGGCCGTCAGGTATGATCTCAGCCAGTGATTGCAATTAAGACCGCATAAAACCATGGTTTGAAAAATTGAAAACATGATTGCTGCCAGTTGAGAGCTCCACAGACTCCCTGAGCCATAGAAATTTTTACGCCCTGTCACAGGATTACGTATGGAATTTTCCCCATTATTATTATCCATCGGTACTTCCGGATGATCTACAAAAACGCTAAGCCCCTCCCAGTGGGTCTTCAAACTTGTCAAAATTTTGCATTTAACGTTGGATAGTAAATCTGAATCAGGAGTGTGTGTTTCGATGAAAGCATCCCGCTCTTCGGCCATTGTAGCCATTTTTTCAACGAGCTTCTCATGCTGCTCCTTGAATGATGAAGTTTGCCATTGCAAGGGAAGTTTTGGATCAAATTCTTTACAGCGCAGGTTATTGATGTGGTAAAGCCCTCCGATTTTTTCAATCCAGGATGTTACCCACTTTTCCAAATCCGGATACTTTTTTTCCGCATCCAGGAAATCACGACGAACATGAGCCCAACAAAAAGCCAGAATGATGAAGTCCAGTTGCCTTGCCAGTGATTTGTAGGCACTGTATCGGTCACAGATAACAATGATTTTTTGGCTTTCTATGTTTTTAAAATGCTCCACGGGGACGTCGGCACCACGTCCCGGTGCAATCTGAAAAAAAACGACTGATGCAGAGCGACTGACCCATAGCCACCAGCGATTGCCGATTTTACCTTCAACGCTTTCAAAGACCTTCCAACTGCTTTCATCATTATGAAATCTGTCTTCTGTCATTTGACGAATATAAAGCGCATCGTAAACAGGCTGAAACAAATTCCTTTGTATCTTTAAGCCACCCGCAATGCTTCCGGGGGAAATGGGTAAACCCAATTCTGCATACTGATTCACAAGACGATTGGTGGGTTGGCAATAACGGAATTTATTCAAAAGAACGGCTTCCCAGACCGAAACCCCATATGGACTTTTCGGGATGACCTTGGGAGGCATGGGGGCTGTAATTGCGTTGGGTACACCCTTGCACGAACAGCCTTTCTTCATACAAGAGCGTATGATTTTGCGTTTATACGCCTTGACTTCAACTTCAATGATTTCTGATTCTTTGCTTTCATCGGCTAAATAGGCTTCACCGCAACTGGGGCATGTCGGAGTTTTTGAAAAGTTAACAGATTCCTCTTTCTGAGGAAGATCGGGACGGACTGTACGTCCGTGCCCTTTGCTTCCCGGTTGCTGACCACGAGGACGTTTGGACGTCGATGGTTTTGTCGTGTTTTTATCTTTACTGGAACTCTTTTTCTCGCTTTTCTTCCCAAATAATCGGCCTTTCAGGTCACGGATTTTACCTTCTTGTTCCTTTATTGTTTGTTTCAGTATTTTTTCACGCAAAGTGGCTTTTTCATGCATGGCACGCCAATAACCCACCTCGCATTTAAGTTCCCGATACTCTTTTTCTGTAATGAAAATCCGCCGGGGTACCGCTACGGGAAAATCAATGACTTGATCGGAGATTTCATCGGTGTATAATGGAAGTGATTTTTTATGAGAAGCAGGCATGCTTCTACTTCTATCAAAATTTTCGCTTCGTGTCCCGAACTTTTTTTAAAAAATTAAAACAAGCCGAATATTTACTGGCAAAGATGCAAAAATCGTTTCTTTTGAAGCTATTGAATACAATTGGCATATCTGCCACTGTAGAAATGTCAACTTCTCCGGAGAAAAGGGCATTGGTTGCCACTTTACCGCTACTGTATTCCTTTACTGTAACATCAAGGCCTTCGTCTGAGAAGAATCCTTGTTTCTGTGCAATATAAACGGGAATAGACAGGAAGGATTTTGAAATTCCTACCGTTACTTTTTCTCTAATCCTTGTTTCATTTGAATTACAGTTCACAAAAACCAGGCCGCAAACCAGGAGGACTGTGATAGCAAAAAATGCTCTTCTCCAGACAGGGAACTTCTTTGTCCCTCGTGTACTAAACCCTATATGTTGCTTCGTTATATCATTATTTGGCATTCTTCTTCCCTCATGAAAAATTATGGGTTGTTTTCCCGGGAGTATCAAGACACGTCATTTGTTGTCTTTACCTCACGATAGATTCGGGTTTCTATAGAACAGGTTTTAAGCTCCCTGCAGGGCAGACTATGCCTGTCAAGAGCGGGGCATACATAATTTGAAGCGTTTTCTCATTAGGTAACCTCCTGGATTCGTGGATAGAGGTTGAGTGAATGGTGGGAATATTTACAGGTTATGAAACGATAAAAAACCCATTATGTCAAGAAAAATGAGCTTCCAGGTTTAGTGCATTAAGCCAGCATCGCCAGGGTGAAGCTGTAGCACTTTACCGCAAACCCCTGGCAATTAGATAGTCTAATTCCGTCATGCCGGACTTGATCCGGCATCCAGTACCCTCCTGGATTCCGGCTTTCACCGGAATGACAATATTGAGGTATTTAATTGCCGGAGTAATATCCAGTCCTATTCCTTGCTCAATATCTCCCCAATTTTCTGAGAAAGCGGTCCCAATTGGAAGGGTTTTTGAATGAAGGCATCGCATCCTCGTTTCAATATCTCTTTTGCTTCTCCTTCTAAACTATATCCGCTTGAGAGAAGGATTTTCACATTGGAATTCATTTCCTTTATCCTGTCAAAGGCTTCCCCGCCTCCCATCATGGGCATCACCATGTCAAGGAGAACCATATCGATCTTATCCTGGTTTTTCTTGTATAATTCCAGAGCATCCCGACCATTTTTGGCCAGCAGGACGTCATATCCCAAATGTTTCAGCAATTCCTCACCGGCTTCTAAAACCATTTCTTCATCGTCCACCAAAAGAACTGTCCCTCTGCCCTTAATAAGCTTATCGGACAATACCTTCTTCTCTTCAATCAATTTTTCTGTTGCGGGAAGATAGATGCTGAAAGTCGTTCCTTCCCCTACCTTGGAATCAACATCAATATATCCGCCATGACCCTTAATAATGCCATAGGCGGAAGCCATCCCAAGACCGGTACCAGAGGCAAGATCCTTTGTTGTGAAGAATGGCTCATAAATCCGTTCTTTGGTTTCTTTGTCCATGCCGATTCCCGTATCCCTGACAGTCAGCAAGACATAGTTTTCAGACTGAACTTTATAGGGCTTGCCGGTAATATCTTTATCAGTAACATTGACGGTCTTTAAGAACAGGTCCCCGCCTCCCGGCATAGCATCAGCAGCATTGACATACAGATTCAGCAGTACCTGTTCAATTTGACCCTGCTCCGCCTTTATGCCGTACAGCTTCTCGGAAAGCTCTTGATGAATCGAAATCTCTTTTTTCGTCATCCCAAATGTGTCGGACGTCTCTTTAATCAACTGATTCAGGCTAATAGGCTTGACCTCATAGGTACCTTCTCTGGCATACCCTATGAGTTGAGCAGTAAGCTTTGCCCCATTTTCAACCAGTTTCTCAATATTCTTCAGATTTTTCCGGCGAGTGCTGGAATCAATATCCAAAAGCACTATAGATGCATTTCCCTGGATACCCATAAGCAGATTATTGAAATTATGTGCTATACCTCCGGCTAAGGTGCCGATTGATTCCATTCTTTTGGCGTGTTGTAGTTGGGATTCAAGCCTGTGTTTCTCGGAAATATCTCTAACAATACCCCTGAATCCTGTTGGCACTCCCTCGGCATTCCTTTTTAGCGATACAGAAGCCTCTACTACTCTGTTGGTGCTGTCTTTTCTTGTAATCGACCATTCAAAACCTTTTTCAGATCTTCCGGTGGTGTAGACCTTGTTGAAAAGGCTATACCCTCTCTTCGCTGTTTCTTGATCTGTAAGCTTTCGGATATTTAGACCCATCATTTCATGCCTGGGACATCCGTAAATTTCGCAAAGTGAGTCATTGAAAAAGGTGAAGTTGCCATCGATATCAACTTCATAATAGCCGTCTTCTATACTTTCGAGGATGGTCCGGTATTTCTCTTCACTCTCCCGCAGCGCCTCTTCCGTTTTTTTGCGATCGGTGATGTCCAATAAAACACCTTCAAGATGCGTGATATTTCCTTTTTCATCTTTTAGTGTGAATGTCATGTTTTCAACCCACTTTATTTTCCCGTTTTTCGTAACAATTCGATATGAATCATGAATAGAGTCTTCTCTTTCTTCCTCTCCCCGAAATACTTTGAATTCTTTTGTCACTCTTTCCAGGTCAGCAGGGTAAATTACCTCTGCATAGGAAATATTTCCCGAGATGAATTCTTCTCCCTCATAACCAAACAACTCATTGACATTATCTGAAACAAATTCAACAGGCCATCCTTCGGCGAATTTCCAAAGAAACGCAACCGCAGGACTTCTGTTTATTATATTGAGAGCCCCTCTCAATTCCTTCTCAGCATGCTTACGTTCAATAATTTCCCGATTCAATACTTTGTTCTTACTTTCGATCTCTTTTATTTTATCATTAATAGATTTAGACATGGTTTCGATGCTTCTTGAAAGATTTCTTGATTCAAGGGACCCTCGTGCTTCAATCTTCTGGTTCAAATTTCCGCTTGCAATATCCGCAGCAATTCCAGTTAGCCGTATTATCGGATTTGAAAGGAAGTTTGATAAAACAAAACTGAAAATCAAGCCTGCAAGGAGGACAATCGCAGTAATAATCAAAGAGTGTACAATGCCTTTCCAGAGAATACTGTCAACATCATTTATACTCATGCTCGAACCAAAACAGTAGAGCCTCCCTTTACTATCGTATGCGGGGATTAAAACCATTCTTCCGTGACCCCATTTATTATGAAATGAACTATGTTGAACCGTCATTGTGCCAAAAGCTTCTTTAAACGCATCAGGATTAGTGTGAACTTCGAAAAATCCAGCATGCCCCCCCTTTACAATATCTTTGTCAGGAGATGTTGCGGAAGTGAACACGATTTGGTTGTCGATAAGCATCACACTCCAAATATACTGCAGATGGAGTTTCAGGCATAACTTATTGTATTTATCAACAATTTTATCGAAATGATCTTTAGAAACCGAATGCTCATCAGCGATATTATCATGATAATTTGCAGGAAGAATATTTTCGGCAAAACGGGCTGTTGTCAGGAGCTTGTTGTCTATTCCTTCTAAGAGTGCGTCTTTATGTATTTTGTAATTTAATATTGAAAGCGTTATGGCCGTAATAATAATCAGGGTATTTGTTACAAGTAGAAGTAAATATTTCATCCTCATCACTCAATTCCCCCGCAATTTCCATTATAAATCAATTATCCGGATATTTTCAGGTTCCCCATACTGTTTTCTGTGAAATTACATAGAGACCAGCGATAATATGAAAGGTGACAACTCGTCGGGTGATAAAAAGTCCCTATTTTGACTATCGTTTATAGGTGATTCGGCCTTGTATGTCAAGTAAGAACTAACCTCAACATGTTGTGAGGGCAACCTGGAGGCTGAAATTCAGGGCTGAGTGATAAAGGATGCGATGTCGTGAAGATCTCCGGGTATTGGGGGCCACATATAGATGAGTTATCTACAATTAAATAGGAGGGTTCAAGGATTCAAGGGTTCAAGTGATCATCCACAAAACAGGTGGATGAAAATGAATTACAAATACTTGAAAGTCTGGCAATTAGATAGTCTAACTCCGTCATGCCGGACTTGATCCGGCATCCAGTACCCTCCTGGATTCCGGCTTTCGCCGGAATGACAATATTGAGGTATTTAATTGCCGGAGTAATATTATCTTGTCAGGTCGCTTAGATACCCCTCTTTACGGTCTTGTACTATCGGGTGAAGCCCTAAAAGGCCCACCCCAAACCAAAGATCAACGCCTGATCATTTTTCTTCTTTCCGTCCGCAGGCTGATTGTCAAAATCATAGTTGAATTGAAAAGAGGCGTAAAGCTTCAGCACCATCGGTATACGAATCCCGGTACGGGTGGAAAGCGTCCAGTTGTCACTGTGCTGGAAGTTATAGAGGATATCGTCGTGATGAAATACCTGAAAAAACTTGTCAAAAAACCACATGTCAAAATCTAAGGCCCAGTAGCCGGCAAAATAGCTCCGCTGGTCCTTACCATCCAGGAAAGTCATCTTCCTGGTAAACTTTTCAAAGGCATAGGCAGGCCCTAACTGGGCTGAGAGATTCTTCACGCGAGATCTCCAGAATTGATAACCGGGACCGGCCCCAATATTGCCTAAAAGTTCCAAGTCCTTGAATTTATCCATCTGTGCAGTTCCGTTGCCAAACAAAAACCACTTTTTGGAGAGGAATCGCTTATATGTGGCAGAACCTAATCCATTATCTTTACTCAGTTTGTTTTTGCTCCACTCTTTGTGGAATTCTGCGTACAGCTTAATCTCGTCCGGTAGTTTGGCAATTGTCATGTTGCCGATTAAATTGTATTTTTCAGTATTTGTGTTCCCTGTTTCCCTGTTGGCTCCCGCGGTGACATTACCGCTAAACTTCCACTCAGCCGGCGGCTTGGGCCGTTGCAGGGTCTTGACCTGAGCCAATAGTATGGGCGTTGACGGGCTTCCGTCCGCCGGATGGAGAACCAGGGTGCCATCTTCGGCTGTCTCAATTTTTCCTGTCAGGGTATGTTCATTCCGCAGATAGGCCTCCAACGGTTTTTCGGTAGTAAGTTTTGCAACCTGGTCCCATTTGATGGTTATTTCTCCTGCATATGAGGTCTTGAACACGAGCTTGCCCAGAGTCATGGAAACTACAGTCCCATGCAGCCGATCGCCGTTTTTTATATGCAGTTCGTCTGCATTGGCGATGCTTACAAATAGAAAAATCGAAAGACCTGCCAAAACACCGCCGTTTAAACAAGTCCTGAGCAAGCTATTAAACCAGCGCCGGGGGAGGGTGTCATTGAATCTTTTATTGGCGATTTTCATGGTGTCAATTTCTCCTTGAATGACAAATTTGATTTTTTGTAACTCTTTATCTTTTTGATAAAATGTATCCCCATCAACCCCGCCTCCATTTTTAACCACGAATAGCACGAATAACACGAATGGTTTTTTCATTTGGCGTCATTATCTGCCAATAACTTCCTTATACCTTTTGTACCCAGAATTGATACATTCCCAGAAAAACATCTGGATTCTTTAATTCAAACTCATGCCACTTGGTTAAGCACGTCAGGGCATTTTTTTCTGTGTATATTTCTTTAAATCTGTTAATGACACTACTTTGTTTCATTTCAAAGCCAAGAAATTTAAGACAAAGATCATTTAAAATCATGTTAATTTGAGGCAATGTAAAACGATGTTCCTGAACATGAAATAACAAATCGCGGCATTCACTAAGGCTATAAAAATCATTAGAATTTATAATATTTAAAATCCCTGAATCACTATTTAATTCCATATCAATGATTTCTTGACGACATTTACGAATATCATCCGGCGAGGTCGTATATTTCTTTTTTACTATCTGCCTTATAGCTTCTACAATATGCTGACGGGCAATATCACTGTACAAACCAATCTTCATCAGCCCTCCAGCACATAATTTATCTGCCATAACTTTCCATCCAGCTAATGGATCATTCATATGATGCAGGACACCAATAGCTTCAATAACATCAAACTTTTTTTCAATCTGGTCTAGTTCCAGAATATCTCCCTGCATGTATTCGATATTTGTGATCCCCAATTCCTTTGTTTTTCTTATTGCATAGGACAAACTGCTCAGGCTCAAATCCACAGCCAGGACATGACAGTTCAAAAATCTTGACGCTGTTACTAATGCATGCTGTCCTGTACCACAACCTGCAACAAGAATATCCGGTTTGTTTGAAAACTGCTGTGCATCATAATCCAGATGAAGTCTGATAGACTGCAACACCTGTTTAATAGCCATTGGCTTGTCAACTAATCCTGTATTAATCCAACGAGGATAAGGGTTTTTTTCATATTGACTGCGAACTAATTTAGAAACCCTGTCTTCTATGGAGGTAAGTCGTTTAATTTTTGGACGTAAGGCGTGTTCTTCTCTGACATTATCTATCTGTCCTGCAATCACCTTCTTAATATCGACTGACCAATCAAATTCCATGAGACCATCAATCCATGAAAAGCTGTAGAGCGGTCTGTATGCACCTAACACTGCAATCCAGGTTGGTGGGACAGATTCCTTTTTTTCTAAAGAAATCCTGATTTTTTCTTGAAGAAGCTCGACTATTTGTTTTTCCTTCTCACTTTCGGAAAAGATGTACTCATTTATAAAGCAGTGAATGGCCAGTGCAGCATAGAATGGTAGACCCCGAGTTTCGAAACCTCCATTTATCGCCTTATAGAGCATGGCTTTTCTCATCTTCGTAAGCATTTTTTCTACATCCAGATCTAATATCTGACTTAATTCCATCAGTCTCAGCAGAAGAGGAACAGTTGAGAGTTGTCCTGCTATATGATCAATATCTTCACCAAAACGTGCAATTTTTGATAACCCAAGAATATGTAAGACTATTGGGTGATAGCGCAATGTACTTATCACTGTTTTCGATATATCTTTAGGGCGAACAGTCGGCTGTTCTAAAACCTGAAGCAAATAATAACTTAAATCATCGCTATATGATGTAAACCGTACTGTCTGCAAAACACTCGCAAAGCCAGTCCATAACAAAACATTCCGAGAATCAATGGAGAGAGCCTTCTGGTAGTTTGTAATAGCTACATCTGACTGCCCCAGTTCTTGTAGTGCATTACCACGGTTACCGTAAGCCTCTGCATAATCAGGCTTGAGTTGTATGGCTTTGTCATAACATTTTACAGCCTCTTCTAACTGACCAAGGTCTTTAAGTGCATTACCACGGTTACTGTAAGCCTCTGCAAAACCAGGCTTGAGTTGTATGGCTTTGTCATAGCATTTTACAGCCTCTTCTAACTGACCAAGGTCTTTAAGTGTAACACCACGGTTACTGTAAGCCTCTGAAAAATCAGGCTTGAGTTGTATGGCTTTGTCATAACATTTTACAGCCTCTTCCAACTGACCAAGGTCTTTAAGTATAACACCACGGCTACTGTAAGCTTCTGCAAAACCAGGCTTGAGCTGTATGGCTTTGTCATAGCATTTTACAGCCTCTTTTAACTGACCAAGGTCTTTAAGTGTAACACCACGGTTATTGTAAGCTTCTGCATAATCAGGTTTGAGCTGTATGGCTTTGTCATAACATTTCACAGCCTCTTCTAACTGACCAAGGCCTTTAAGTGTAACACCACGGTTACTGTAAGCTTCTGCATAATCAGGCTTGAGTTGTATGGCTTTGTCATAACATTTTACGGCCTCTTCCAACTGACCAAGGTCTTTAAGTATAACACCACGGTTATTGTAAGCTTCTGCATAATCAGGTTTGAGCTGTATGGCTTTTTCAAATGATTGTACTGCTTCATGTAGTTTGCCTTGTCTTTTGAGTGCTGCCCCTAATACATTTATAACAACTAATGATTGAGGAAAGGTTTGCAGTAACTCTTTACAAACCTGTTCTGCCTTTGCGATCTGTCCTGAATAATATAGATTAGTCAAGGCATTAATTTGATCCTGGGAAGGGTTTATTATTTGTGTCTGAACATATTGATTGCGTGGTAACTTTTTCCCCAGCTTGCGCAGACCTTTTTTTGCAACGGGATGATTTGGCTGTTGTTGCAAAACTACATTATAAAGTTGCTGAGCAGTAGAAATATCACCTTGTTTAATTGCCTTCTTTGCTTTTCTTATGGCCTTTGGAATAGTTAACTGTTGGGATTTAACCATGTTTCTCCATTATTTGGGAACCATCTGCGGTGATTATTTATTCTCTATACATTTTTTATTTGACAATATCAAAATCAGTTATGTGATAACATAAAATATGTTTAGCAATATTAAAATGCCATGTAAAGAAATATCAATGTTCCATGATATATGTATTACTTCGGCAGTTAAATATCTCACTGACGTCATTCCGGCGTAGGCCGGAATCCAGGAAGGCGGCAGCAAATTAAAATCTCTGGATGCCGGATCAAGTCCGGCATGACCCGATGTGCGGGGGGTGCCGGGTAACCGGCATTCCTACCGCGACTATTTTCGCCGGGCTAATAAGTTGCCCGATTATTACGAGTGTGTGCTAAGGAAAAAGAGTTTGAGAAATAACCCCCTTCGAGGGGGCTTCATCAAGCCACCTCTCTCTCGGTGTGGTGGGTGATTTGGTTTTATCTATGAAGTTTTATAAAAGCTTCTCAATAATATTTTTATTGTAATCATTATCAGGGTCAGATAGAATTTTAAGAGTGGAAATGAAAGATGAAATTTGTCATTGAAGTTTCTTAACCGATTTAAAACGTTCATTTATGGTTTATAGTCAGGTGCAATTCGAATAGTAAAATATGTTAATGCTGTGGAGGTATCAATATGAAAGTTACATTTTCCCCAAGGTCCAAAGTAATAATGTTTATAGTCCTGCTGGGCTATATTATAATCTCTCTATCGGGGTGCTCAGGATCGAGCTCATCGGAAGCCAGAGCTGTCCTTAATGTGGTATTGAATACCTCGGTCTTATCGCGGGGCAGTAATGGACAACGAGCTGCTTTGCCTATTGAGGCGAGCAAATTCCACATAGAGGTATTGGATGAATCCGGGAGAGAAATCGATTTTATAGAAGTTGACAGAATTTTATCAGCAGACAGTTTGACAGTTACCTTCTCAATAATGGATACAGGTTCTTACCGGGTGCGGGTGTCTGCTTTTGACGCTAACCAGGTGATTCTTGGGACCTCTAATGAACAGGTTGTGATCTCAGCAGGTGAGAATACAATAAGCGTGAATAGTGTCCAGGCCGCTGAAGTCTATTTTACACCAAGCCTGAACCTGCCCCAGACTAAGAATTCGGAAGCTTTTACCAACTTCCTCTCCTTTGACCAGTCCGGCATTCATCTCCAGTCTTATTGTCTGTGGGGAAAACTGGTGGAGGACGGAAAACCTGTTAATGCATATCTTAGCATTGTCCAGAGACTGGACCAGGAGATCCCTGATTTTGGTTCATATATGTTTCCCATTGTGATTGCCGGTGTGGGATACAGCAATGAGCAAACAGCCCACATTATCTTTGGCGGATCTTACGGTATCGCCGAACTTACAGAGGCAGTGGTTGTGACCCAGCCCTGGCATGTTTATGTAGAATCTCTCAACAGCTCCCCAACTCCCTTTCTCACCAACACTACCGAAATGATGGTTTTGAGTGGAACTATGGGGCAAGCTGGAGCACAGTATGAAATCACCTCCAGAACCAAAGATCTGGAAGGTGGGGCATTGGAAACGAATGTAGTAGTCACTGATGTTATGGGATTCGTCAATGAAGGGTATGGCCCGGCCTCATTTTTTCCCCAGTGGCTCCTGCCTGATCAGCGAGATATTATTGCCGGCAACACATATAATGGTTCGGTGGGCGATTATCTAAAAGCCACCTGTAATCCTATGACGGACCAGGGATCTTATTATTACTCTGCACCCATATTACAAGAGACTCCT
>Ga0233412_10001043_pt1 | contig 15160 bp, 22 predicted proteins | sample Na_anoxic_4_MG_FD_180667 | JGI IMG/M metagenome (GOLD analysis project Ga0233412, IMG submission 180667) | Seawater microbial communities from Saanich Inlet, British Columbia, Canada - Na_anoxic_4_MG | ecosystem: Environmental > Aquatic > Marine > Inlet | place: Canada: British Columbia...
GGGTCTTTAGGGTGTACCATATAATAGTTTTGATTATTCGCACTAGCTTTATACATTACATTGTCAGATTCAAACATGTCCCAACCCTCACGTAAAACTACATCTACAACTGGTAAGTCTTTTACAAATCTTATACCAGTCACATAAGGTCGTAATTCATTTAATTTTTCTTGAAACATATATTATATTGTTACCCCACTTATTATTGACATTAAAAAATACGACAAGGATATACCTAATAAAAATAATGTGGTGTTACCCAATACAAATTTTTCATCACTATTAAAACTTCTCAATAAAAAGAAACTATGTCTTATAATATTTAAAGTGGATAGAATGAAAAACAATACTAATATTTTATTAAGTATATCCATATCCGTTTTCTTAATTGTTTTTCTTACTAGAAACATCTACTCTAATATCTTGACACATGTTTTTAATGTCTTGACACCCTTTTCTTACTCTCGTACCAGCAGCTTTGTTACTTTTGTCGTAAAACTTATTTACATCTTCCTCTAATTGGAAGACTAAGTTTTTTAATTGTTCATACAATTCCATTTTTACTAATTTTATTAATTGTTATTATCTACGTCAGATATTTGACCTACACTAGTCATATATTCACTTAACGTTTTTATTTTATTATTCGTTAAAACAATATCATCTAATGTTTTATCGAAATCTATTTTTTTATGAATAATTGGCACATTTTCTTCGTTTAGTAATCTAGTTAATTCCATTTCAAGTGTATCTCTATGTGAAACCATATCGGACAACATTATTTCCAAAAATCTGATTCTGTCATTCATATGTACAACATTAACCTATTTTTTCTATAAAATCAATAGTAAACCTTATTTTTTTATCTTTTTAGTGAGACTTTTATCTAATAATTTATATAATTCAATTAAAACGTCTATATCTGATCGTGATTTTAACCTATGGTAATTAAATGATAAATTTGCTAACTTGTCTAATTTGTCTAACTTGTTAACATCTTCATTTCTTTTATAGAATAATTCTTCATAAAAGAAATAAAAATATTCTTTGATTTGTGTCGTATCTTGAAATATTATATTTTCTTCGCCAAAGTCACTCAGTACTTTATCCACACACCAATTAAAGTGTTGAACCATTTCTTTTTCGTTACTAATATATTCCTCCCCTAAATATGTTTTATAAATTATTTTATTTATGGATTTTATAAAATCGTGAAATAGTTCACATTTTTCATATTTTATATTGTTCGCCCTATAAAGCAAATGCATTTGTTCATAAGTTAAAGGTGTGGATATGTAATTCATAAATTCGGAACTTCTCATATTAAAATAATACTACTATTTCATTAAAATATAAACACTTTATAACCCTTTTAACATTTCTACTAATTTTGGATCTGGATAACAATCAAATTTATCTGTACGTACATTTGTGTGTGTCCATAAACCTTTTATTCTACCATTATAAGCGTCATCATTAAAATCAAAAGCATCTTTAGGGTGAACACCATCTTTTAAGAGTTGTGGTAACCCTGCAGACATGTCAATTTTAGGGTATATTTTTTTTGCGTGATTTATTAATAACCTTAAACTTTCTATTTGTTCTTTAGTGTATGCGTGCCAATACTGATGACCTTTGAATTCATAACCTAAGTCACACACCATACTTTCTGGTACTTCAGTGTTGACATAAGTATAATACTTACCATCTTTCTTAGTTACATAACCAAAATTGTTAATCTCAACTGCTGAAGAATACTTAGACATATTAAAGTTACCAACTTTACCTAAGTGCCATCCTATGTAGTAATCAGGAAAACACTCTACAACTTGACCATTGTACTTGTCATCACCGTAACTACCAACTCTAACACTTGTTCCACCAATACAATATTGTGTTGCCACACGCCCTCTTTTGTCCTTATTCCAACTATTAATGGTATTGTATGGGTTGTTCCAACCAGCGGTGTGATGTATAAAGAAATTTTCTGGTTGTATCTCACCATAATCTTTTACATACTCATCACCATCCAAATAAGCTCTATCAATCTCTAAACCATCTTCTGTTGTATAAGAACCTAAATAATTTAATTTATCGTCAGTGTCTTCAGAATCATCAAAATAAGTTCTGTCCGTATCCACATCAATTATATTGTCAAAACTATTTCCCAATGTTTTATTTGCTAATGTTTCATATGTTTTTGAACCAACAATACCATCAGCAATTAATCCATTGTCTTTCTGAAACTTCTTTACTGAAGATTCTGTACCTGAACCAAATATACCATCTGCGGTAATACCTAACATCTGTTGAACCTCCTTTACCTGTTCACCTCTATCTCCTTTTTTTAACATAATATCATTTTTAACACCATCCATTAGACAGCTATATGTTGTGTTACCAACCAACCCATCTACCTTTATTTGTTTTGAAAATTGGAAATTCTTAACTGCGGTTTCAGTTACCGAACCAAAATAATCTGTAATTGTATAATATGTCCAAAAACCATTATCATCTAATAACGTTTGTAATTCTTTTACATCTGGACCACTATCTCCTTTTTTTAATAACATATATTTTATTTTTAAATTGTATTTGCGGATATGTAATCCACCATTAAATCATTATTAGGTATTATCATTTCTCTTATTACTGATTTTATTATATCATCAAAATATTTTTTTAATGTCACATCACTCATATCTTTAGGGAAATCAATATCAAAATATTTACTATCAACTATTTCTTCGTAATCATTTTCGTCAGTTTCTCTATATATAGGAATGAAGTCACTTAAATTATCATCCATAGAGAGATAATCACTACCTAATTTATTTGGTTCCTTTGTATTTGGGAATATATTGACAAAAATAGAGGCATGTACTCTATAATTTCTAATCTCTACACTGTACATTTCTTCCATAATTGCCTCATTTATGTCATTAGAAATTACACCACATTCAAAATCTCCAGTTTCGTTTGAAAATATTATTTTACCGTTATAGTTATCGTAATAATATTGTAATAGTTTTGCACCTAAAATGTGTTCATAATCTGAATTAAATGGTAATGTTTTTTTTGGTATCTCTTTTGGTATGTCTTGAAATAATACATGACCATATGTATTAAAAAAATCATATATACTATATAGATAATTGTAATCACTTATTTTTAACATTTCAGAAGCTTTAGTAATACGCTGACCATCACTCATATCCCACGCCTTAGTCTGATTAGGATAATAAAACTTATCATCTTTAATTATATTAAAAACCTTTAACGCAACCTTATCTAATTTAGATATGTTTAAATCGTCTACAATAGATTCCGTTAAAATGTTTTTGAAATTTATATTCATATAATATAAATATTGTATAAAACAAAAAAAGTGAGATAAACCCACCTTTATAAATGATATTAATTATGTTAATTGTATGTGAAAATGTGGTGCGGGTTTTGATCTTTCATCAATAAACCTAACAATATCACCATCTTTTTTGGATTTACTCAAAAACTTTTTTATATCTTCGTTTTTATCACCGTATTTATCACCCTTAAATAGTGAGATATCTATTGCCCCTTTTTGTTGGTGACTACTCATGTATTTCCCTTCTTTTTCTTTTCCTTTAAGAAATTCCGTTGCTAATTTTTTAGCTTCTTTAGGGGAGTCCTCATTATCTTTAAATATCTTTTCTATTGGATTACCAAACTCTTTTCTATATAAATTTAAATATTTTTTATCTCCTGACCATTGATCCCATATAGCGTCGACTTGTCTTTTAGCTCCTCGATACCCTGAAGTCACAACTGGGCCAATATAACTATTAACATTATCGGAATTTGACATATATTCTGCGTATTTTTTTGAAAATTTAAGTATTTTATTTTTTAACCCACCAATATCTATACCCTTTGCAATCCAATACGCACCACCTCTTTTTCTACGACCTTTACTACCAACATATTGCCAATCCGATACTTTACCTGTCGTCTCTTTAGTTTCTTTATTATAAGTGATTACTATTTCTTCAAGATCTTGATCAAATTCATAATCATTAGAACCCCCTTTTTTCTTTTTAGGGTCACCTTCTTCTTTTTTCTTTTTAGGGTCACCTTCTTCTTTTTTCTTTTTAGGGTCTCCCTTTACTTCAGATAAAAGAATTTTAAGTTGGCTTTCAGTGATAACTATTTTCATTACAATACTTTTTTACCCTTAACAGATTCAAATAGAGTTTTAAATAATTTGGTTTCTTCAGTGTAATCAGTGGACTTACCCATTGAGTCTGAATGTTTGTAATTAAATAGTTTTTTCATTTTATCCGTATCTTCATTAATTTGAGATTTATTCTTAGAATTAAGTATCGTACCTTCTTTAATGGATTGATCCCATCTTACTTTAAAAGTTTGATTACCGTCTGTCATTAGAAATGTGTGACCATCAACCTTATAGTTTTCTGGAATTAGTTTTTTCATTTCGTATTCGTTTTTGAATTCTTTTTTAAAATTTAATCTTTTCATTTTGTTTTCGTTTACACCTTTCGTCACTCTCACCCTTGGAGTTTTTTGATACTCTGTCGGTAAATTGTACTTATATTCTTTATATTTTTTAGCTGCGTCTTTTAATTTTTTATAGGTATCGTCTTTTTCTTTTGTTTCACCAAAACCATCATGAGTACCAAATATATCATCATATTCTGATGTATCATTTAATTTATCGTTTCTTTTCACAAATGAATCATACACTTCAGTATCTTCGTCATCATATTTCAACCCATACATTTTACCAGCACCTAAAGCTTCTGTATCATAAATATCCAAAGGAGAGGTTTCATCTTCTGACCTATCTACTTTTGGAATAGTGAAATCTTCATCGTTGTCAAAATCGTAGTAATTAGATAATTTCTTATCTAAGTCTTTTAGTGCGTCACTATTAAAAACACCACTTTCTTTTCTGACACTATTAGCAACTTTTAAACCATTAGGTTCTATATCCTCTCTAATTATCACCTTTGTTTTTTTTGTTAAAAATTTTTTTCCCATCTTAGTTTTATTTATAAATATCTATATATTAGATAATATTATTTTTTTATTTTTAAATTATTTTTTTTTATTGTTTTAATCACCCTACTTTCATTGTAAAATTCTATCGCTTCAGGACTTTGATTACAATAAGGGAACTTCTTACACTTCTCTTTTACTCTTACTTTTTGGTACCCTAAGTTTTTTAATACGTCATTAGGTTGTTTTTTCTTAACTGGTGCTTTACCTTTTTTACCTGCAGTACCCATAAATTTACTAGCTGCAAAACCAGGTGTATCATAAACACCACCTACACCAGCAGCAGTTGTTGCTTCATCTAAGTCATCTTCTTCCAATATTTCCTTATCTTCATTAAATGAAAACATTTTACCAATAGGTAAACCTGTTTGTCTTTTACCCACAACACCATTTTTAGTAACAGGAACATCATCAAATGTTCTCCTTATAGGTTGTTGTTTACCACCCGAAAACAACCCCACATAAGAACCACTAGAACCAGCAGATGTTGCTTCATCCATATCTTCAGGATATGATAAGGTAATCCCTTCTATATCTAACTTTCCATCTTTATGTAATTTTTCCATATCGGATTTAGAAACTCTTATAGTCTTTCTACCATCACCTCTAGATTTTTCTATTGCAATAATACCAAACTCATCATTACTGTAATAATCAGGAAACTCTGCAATATGATCCATAGCAATTTCTTTAGCTTCACTTTTAGAATCAGTATGTTCCATCTCTATCTTAGTACCAATACCAATTTCTTTTTTAATATCTTTTACATCTACATTATGTTTTTTAGCCAAATCCTCTGGTGTCATATTATCACCTTCACCACCTTTAAACTTTTCTTCTTCTGAAAATACAATATTATTTAACCCTGCTTGACCAGCATATTTTCTAAACTCCTTACCAATGTTAGACATCCCCTCACTTACTTCATCACCATTACATTTCATCCTCATCAACCCAATTAGGTTCTCTAACTTATTTAAGTCTTTTTCTGGTAATTCGTGCATCCTATTTAAATGATTAAACATTCTAACACCAACCTTTAGTTGATCCATATTTTTACAAGAAAGTATTACCTCTCTTGTTTTACCGTAATCGGCTTCCATTTTTTCTCTATTCATCATTTTAAAGCTGTTAACCAAAATTGTCGTCTCATCCACAATTCTTTATGTAATTGTACAAGGACATCTTTATTAATGTCTACTATCTTTTTTCTAAACTTTGTACCTTTAAGTTCTTTTTCCAATATTTTTAAGACTTTTTTTTCAAGGTCACTACCAAAAGCATCTTTTATTTCCTTTCGGATCATAACACCAATCTTAGATTCATCGGTTTTAGTCAATGTTTCTGAAATAATTTGTTTAAGTCTATTATTATCCATATACTATATAAATATTAAGATTTTAATAAAAAACTATAACAATACTAATAAAGTTACGATGGGTAATATAACGGAGCCCGCTAAACCTAAAAATTTTAAAAACTTTTGTTTTCTGATTTCTTTTTTTTGTTGTTGAATGATATCATCTTTTAAAGTAATTGTGATATCCTTATTACTTATAATTTTTTCTAAATTAGTAACAATTTCTTTACAATTAGAATTTTGTAAATTTAGTTTTTCTATAATACCATCTTTAAGAAATATTTTTTCTTTGTTTAAACTATCTCTTTCAATATAAATATTTAATAAACTATCAGTAATTTCATATTGTAATAAATCACCAAGTATGGATTTAGCATCCTCTAAATTCATAATTACTAATGTGTCACCTTTATCGTTAACTGTGGTTTTAATTTCTCCTTTTGAGATAGTCTGCGATATTGTTGGTAACGTCATTAGCGTCCATAATAATAACGTCAGACAGTATTTCATTTTTCTTCTTTTTTAATTCATCGATTTCTTTACTCGATTCTTTTAGTTTAACATTAATTTCCTCAACACCTTCCTCTAAAATAATTACATCTTCTATCAATTTATCATTTATTGTAGATAAACTATCATTGTTTTGTAATAGGACAATGTTTTGATTTCTTAAAATTAATATTTCTTCTTCGTAAGTATTAATGTCTTTACTTGGTCTAAACAATAATAATAATATTACTGCAACCCCCAATACCAATATAAAAATTGTTTTTATGTCTATATCAGTCTTAAACATTTTCAGTTTCATCAGTTTCTGCAAAGTCTTCTTCACCAAATTCAGTGGAGTTTATACTCTCTGGACCATCTTCAGCGTTTTCTTCATCAACAACCTCATTTTTATATTCTTCCGCTATTCTAGTTGCCCACTCATCTGACCATGTTTCATAATAAGCAACTAATTTCTGAATCTGAATTTTTAATACCTCATCACTAAGTTGTATAAATGTACCAGTAATATATACACCTCTAGTGTCGTCTAAAGAGTAAAACCATTCTATTTTACTATCGGTAAATTCACCACTAAATTCAACATTCTGTGCTTTGGGGTATAATTTAAAAGAGTTAAATTTTACTCTAGGTGATACAGTATCCCTGAATTTCTGTTGTTCTTCAGAATATTCCGCAGGGTCTAAATCTTCTTTACCACCAGCAGCCTCATTTTGTTCTCTTATCATTCTTTTACTATTGTTAGTATTTATAGATTTAGTTTCTCTAATTAACCCTAACATTCTTTTTGTCTCATCGTGCTGACCCATTCTTTTATTTTTTATTTTCTATTTTATTTTTCATACTTTTATAATCCCAAGCTGGGCTTAAATCAGTACTTTCTTTATAGTAATTACTTTTATATAGTACACCCTCAAAAAATTCTATACCATCTATATAAGTATTGTGACCAACACATTTATTAGGTATATTATATTCTTTACAAAGATAACTTATTAAATCAACACAACTATTCAATTGTTTGGTTGTGTAAGGATCCCAATAATTAAACCCTCTCCATCTTTTTTCAATTACCTTTACTCTTCTCTTATAAATATTACCAACCCAATCAAAGTACGTATCATTTATTAAATCTTTATTTAACCACCCTTGATTTTCTATAGATATCGAAATTATTTTTTTATCAACAGATTTATTATTTGTAAAATCTGAATAGTTAATGGTATCAAAGTGTTGGTATATCTTACCTTTTCTATCTATAGTGAACATAGATGTTTTTTTATATTCACCCATTTCTCTTTTTAACCACCCTTTTATGTGATTATTTTTTTCGGAAAAACTATTTCCTAATACGATTTGTCTTTTTTTAAACTCAACTGGGTAATAATTTTTATCTGTTAACCCATATGTTTCTTTATCAATAACCATTTACTCTATTCTTTGTATATTAGTTTTGATTGGTTTTACTGGTTGGTGTATGATAGGTTTATTACTTACCACTTCTTCTACCTCTGAAATTGTATCCATCGACTCATCATCAAAAGACTCTTCTGTGATCTGATCAACTGACATCTGAGATATCTCTTCCACAATTTCATCTGTTAGTGGATACGATACGTTTAGTTCTTTACCTTCTGAGGTAGAAACCGTTATTTCTTTTTCCTCATTCACCAATGAATCGTTAGTTTCTTTCTTCTCTTCTCTTTCTGAAACCAATTTTTCAATATGTTTGTTACGTTGTTTATAATATTCTTCTTTAACATCGGTTTCATCCTCCTTTTTCTTATCATATTTCACAAAAAAGTGAAGTGAAGTTAAAGATATAATAGGTAACAAACCACCTTCCAAATACGCTAAATACCTTTTTAACCCAACAGTGTCAGTTAATTCAGTACCTAAAGATTCCCATATTGGTCCAGTTAGTTCAATCCAAGATTTAAATAATTCCCCTGTTTCATCAATTTCTTTGTAAGAGTAAAAAATATTGCCTATCATCTGTATGAAAGTGACTAAACCAAACATAACCCAAACACCACCTTTAATTTGATTTGTTGCGGCGACTAATGCTGTCATAGCCCCAATTTCAATGGCTATAGATAAATAGATAGCCCAATTTATAGGGTTAGCAATATCATACCAAGTGACAACATGAGATATCGATATAGCCGCAACTAATAATATAGGAATTAGAAACATAAACCTATTAGGGTTATTTTTTATCCATTTTAAAATTGTTTTCATAGTTCAAAACCTAAATTAAGTAACATAAATCTTAGTTTAGTACATTTTTCATATTTTTTAGTCCTCATAGATTTTATTATAACTCTATCACAAGGACAATACTTAAATTCAAATAATGTTAATTTACCCAATCTTACTGTAACACTATATTTATTTTTTTTGTTACCACCTTTCCAAGAGTTAATCCAATTTACCATAATTTTATTCTTCATCGTTTTTTAATTTATTAATAGGGATTCTGTTTTTATCAGATAATTCCTCTAATTCTAATGTTTTCCAGTTAGGAGTGTTTTTAATTAAAAGAATCATTTCTTCTCTATTAATAATTTTTTTATCCATAACGTTAAGTAGACTGTCGATTCTTATAATATTTTCAGAAACATTTTTTTCTGCTTTTTCAATATTACTATTTGTTGTGCATGTTTTTAAAAACATAATTAAAAATAGTGGGAATAACACTCTAAAACCCCACTTATCAATAAATTCTAACATATTTTTCATAATTCCATTTTTTATATAAATATCTATAAAATATAATATTTTTAATTAAATTGTAAAGAACAAAAAAAAAAAGGGAATTAACCCCTTTTTAATTATATTTCTAAATCATTTTACTATATATCAAAATCTACAACATTATTTCTAATTTTTCTAATCGCAGATTCTTTTATTTGTCTAATTCTTTCTTTTGTTAACTCTAACTCCTCACCAATCATTTCTAATGTCATTGGTTCACCAGTTATCCCAAAGTAACAGTTGATTATCTCTATCTCTCTACTAGATAAGGTTTTCATTGCATTACTTAAAAGACTATTTTTTAAATTTTCTTCTTCAAATGGTACTACATCTGGCCTACCAAATAAATCGTTTTCTATTACGTTAAGAAGTTCATCTCCATCTTCATTGATAGGTGAATTTAAAGAGGTACAACTAGGGACAAAAAACTGAGGGACTTCTTCAATTGTAGGGTTTCTATGGTTTTCTTTCACAAATTGATCAACTTCCTTTTTTGACTTAGTTAATTTATTAATCATATTACCTGGTAATCTAACAGTTCTAGAATTATCGTTTAAAGATTGTGTAATACATTGTTTAATCCACCATATTGCGTAAGATATAAATCTAAACCCCTTTGTGTGGTCAAATTTCTTAGCCGCAGTAATTAACCCATAGTTACCTTCAGATATTAAATCTGCAATGGGGACACCATGATTCTGATATCTCTTAGCAATTTTAATTACAAATCTAAGGTTAGCACTCACTAATTCGTTTAACGCCCTCTCATCACCTTCTAAAATCATCTTTGCAAGTTCTACTTCCCTTTCCGCAGATATTAGAGAGTTCTTTCTAACATCTTTCATATAGATACCCATACCGTCTTCTTTGTTGTCGATAAAATTTTTTCCCATAGTTTTTATTTTTTATTTTTTATTTTTTATTTTGTCCCTTATTTTAGCCGCCTCTTCGTAATCTTCATTTTCTAAAGCTTCTTCTAATAACTCATCATTACTTTTTTTAGTTTCAGATACCACAAAGTCAATTCCAATATCACCATTCTTTACTTTTTCTCTAATATTCTCTAACGACTCTTTCAACTTATTATACGCATCATTGTTATTGTTCATTGTTAAGGACCCAAACAACGATTCTTGAAATTCTTTATTTTCAATGTTTGCTGAAAAGAATCCTGGTGTCATTTCAAAAATAATGTATGATCTTTCATTAGTTTTTAATATATCTTCTATTTCACCGATATGAAAGGTACTTGTAAACGTAGCGATTAATAATCCCTCTCCACTTACAAAATTAATACTACTTTCGGAAATGACTGTCAAATCATCTTTTACTTCATCTACTTTACCCAATCCTATAATACAGTAGTTTTTTAAATAAGGTTCTATCATAATTTTCTTTTCTAATAAATATTAACAAATATTGTACTAAATGTTTATTTTGACAAATATAGGGCATTTTATTTAATATGCAATGAAGAAATGTCATTATTTTTTTCAATTGTTATAATTTTGTCACCCCAGTCTTGTATTATTGGGTTATGGCTTATCAGTAAAATAGTCTCATACATATCCTTAATTTTATCAAAAAATACTTTAACAAGATCTAAGTTAATATTCGCCACCTTACCTAATACTTCGTCAAATACAATGACGTTTGGTTTTGGTAATGTAGATACCCTACCTAACACACACCTTAAAGCTAAAGATGCTAAAGTAGTTTCTAATCCAGATCCAGACTTAAGTTTTTTTATTTTGCTATTTTTTATTAATATAAACTCAACTTCATTTTTACTACTAATCTCCAATTGTACCTCAAAATCACATACTTCATCTAATAACCTTGTCAACTCATAGTTGATGATGGGTATAACTGATGATAGTACCAATTTAGATATACCGTTTTTCCCTATCATTCTATTATAAACCTCAAATATTTTAAGTACTTCTTCTTCTTTTAATATTTGTTCTATAATTTTTTGGTTATCTAAAATGTTAGTTTCTTTTAACGTAATATCATTATTAAAGTTTTGTATTTCAGTCCTTAATGTATCTCTACTGACGTTTAAAGTTTCTAATAGTTGGTTGTATCCCAGTATTTTACTCTCTAATTTCCTATTTTCTTCTATAAAATCAACGTTTCTTACATAATCCTTTAATAAAGAAGTCTTCTCTCTGTAGTCAACTCTCATCCTATCAACCTCAATTTCAGTCTTATCTTTAGACAAACTTAATCTATCAAATATGTCAGAATTTTTTTTCTCCTTACTTATATTTTCTAATTTAATAATGATTTTTTTTAAATTAGTGGTAATTTTTTTAAGTTCTTTATTTTTTTCTTTAAGTAACTTCTGAGCATCTTTTATCTCACCACTATGATCGACATCTTCTAATGATTTTTTACAAGTAGGACAAATTTCACCCTCTTTTAAATCCTTTATAGTTTTTTCTATCGACTTTATTTCAGATTCATAATCATTTTCTAATAAAAGAACTTCTTTTTCTTGATCACGTAATTCTTCATGTGTGTCTTCATCATATGAAAATTTAGATATACCTTTTATACCATCGACAATGTTACTTAATTTTTTCTTTAATTCAACACCTGTTTTTGTCAAACCTTCAATTTCTTTTTTAAGTGTATCTGGGTTAACTTTTTTAATTTCATCGTCTATAGAATATCTCTTACCTAATAAATCATCTTTTTTATCCTTAGATTCTGATATCTTACTATCAACACTTTTCAATTCTCTTCCTTTGGTTTTAATAGATATCCTATTATCACTAATATTTTTACCATATTCTTCATTATCCAACTCTAACTGTTTAGTGTTATAAACGTTTGATTTCATCTTACTTTTAAAATCAGACATTAAGGACTTATTGATATCCTCTTTTTTCTCTATTACCTCTAAACCAATAAACTTTGTTAATAGTCTACCTCTTTGTGTTGGTTTGGTTTCGATTAAGTCTTCTAAATTTTTAGCCGTAGCAACTATAGTTAACATAAAATCATCATATGACCCTATAGTTTCGGTTATTAACTTATCTGTTTCCCTTCTTTGTTCCCCCTCTAAATTTTCTTTAGAACCATCTGTAAGTAGGTGATAAAATTCTAAAGAAGATGATACTTTATATACACCACTATTAGATAGTTTTCTATTTAATTTTCTTTCAATTATATACTCCTCACCATCAATATCTATTTGTCCACCAACTACCACCTTATCTTCATCGGTAAAAGTATTAAATATTTCAGAAGTGACATCTGTTTTTGTTGTCTTCCCAAAAAATAAAAATAGTAAAGCGTCTATTGTGAAAATAGTTTTACCACCTTGATTTTCTGGTAGTGAATTAACAACAGTTAACCCTAATAAAGATTGGTAATCTACACTATTGTCATTTCCGAAAGATAAAAAATTATCCAACCATAAATTCTTTATACTCCACCTACGATATCTTATATCCTCTTCTTCCCGATTAATTAATATTTCTTCAACCTTTTCATCTAATCTACATAACCTATCAAAATCTACCGTTACATCATTTAGTTTTAACCATTCAGAAAATAAACTTCTCTGATATGCACTGTCCATTATATTATCAATCAACCCATCACTTAAATCTACAACCTTACCAGCATTATTTTTAATAATTGGTATGAAGTTTAGTTTGATGGATGTCTTAGGTATTTCATATTTTTCTGAGAAATACGTTTTTACCCTATTAGTAGTTTCTAATGTTCTATTTTCTGGATAATCTTGCCAATCTACCCTTATCTGAGCATTTTTAGGTACATTTATTAGTTTTTTTGTCTTTTCTAATACTTTTTCCATTATTTAAATTTTATTTTTTTAATAAGTTTGATCCGAACCAACCACCCTTCTTACCGTCATTATATATGTCACCATCTTTTTTGTTTTCATTTAAAGATGTTTCTAATTTTTCTTTTAGTTCTTTTAGTTCTTTTTCCAATTTCCCTATTTTTTCTTTTGAGTTTAAATCGATTTTATCCATATCTTTTACTTTTTTATTTAATGTTTCAATTAAATTATCTTTGGTTTCATCTTCAACTTTCCCCCTTAACTTTACTATCTGATTATTTAATTCACTATTTTTATCTGATAGTTTTTTAACTTCAATATCATTAGTAATGTAAATTTCTTTTTTTACTATTTTTTCAACTGGTACTTCTATAGTTTTCTCCACTATCTTTTCCACTATTACTTCTACAGGCACCTCAACTATTTTCTCAACTTCTTTTATTTCTCCAGCACCATATGGTGTTGCACCAAATTTTTCAACAGTAAACCCCTGCTGAATCATAACGATAGTAAACTCATCGACATTAGATATGTCATTTAACCTACAGTACTCCCAAATCTCATCTTTTAATTTCTTAGGTATTTTCATTAAGAATTTGTTAAATACTCTCTTTGAGTTTCTAAATCCCCCAAAGAGTTTATTTTAAATACATAATAACCATAGTCAGTTTCTATGTTGTGTTCAGTATAATCTAAATGTTCTACATCCCACACTAAATAACCATGATCTGAAACCCTTTCACCGAAATCTTGTTGCACTAAACTTCCAGAATATGTAATATTAATACCTTTATAAACAAAATTTTGTCTATGGTGTATATCACCCATAATAACTGCATCACAACCCTCAAATTGTTCTAATTCAGCACTCTCATCAAATTCAAACCCAATGGAAGTTATTGCACCATTCACTGGCGCATGAAATAAACCAATATATTTCTTATCATTACCATAAAGTTTTCTAGCTTCTTCTATATTAGGTTTTAAATTTTCTTCAAATATAGAATATACACACCATACTATATTATCATCTAAATAACACTTACTTTCTTTATAATAAGAAACTTTATCACTATAAGTTCTTTTATCTAAAATTGGTGTTAGTGAATCTATTCTGTCTTTATTATTTTCTAATAAATCGTGATTACCAGCAATTAAAATAACACTACATAATTTACTACATTCTTCTAAGAACCAAGAAACTAATACTGATAACTCATTAGAAATTGTAATCTTCTGATGTACTATGTCACCAGCAATCACTACCCTAGCTTCTTCATAGTCTAACCCATTCTCAGTAATGTAGTCTTTCACTTCATCTATAAATTTTTGACACACATCTCTACATTCATCGTGTCTTTTATAAGTTCTAAAATGTAAGTCAGCGATATGAAATAATTTTTTTATCATAATGTAAGTATATGGATTTTTTTCCTAAAAGACAATATATATTATATCAATATTTCTTTTTTAGTTTTTAAAGTTTCAAACATTTTATCAACATGATCCGAATAGTCGTTACATGTAATGACTTTGTAATTTTGATTTTCTTCATTAAACCAAACTATACTAGATTCCCCTAATTTAATATTTGTATTCATTTCTATTATTTTTTTATAAACACTCAGTTGTAGTGAGTAAGTATTAAATTCACAATC
>Ga0233412_10001044_pt1 | contig 15158 bp, 12 predicted proteins | sample Na_anoxic_4_MG_FD_180667 | JGI IMG/M metagenome (GOLD analysis project Ga0233412, IMG submission 180667) | Seawater microbial communities from Saanich Inlet, British Columbia, Canada - Na_anoxic_4_MG | ecosystem: Environmental > Aquatic > Marine > Inlet | place: Canada: British Columbia...
TCCTGAAACCCTGGTTGTTTCGTCAAATCCGTTGATCTTAATGCTGTTGGAGTTGTTGGAGATTGTGACTCGGCGGCATTTTTGCGCGAGTAAGCCGGTCTCAAAAACGCTTTTAAGCAAATCGTTACTGAAATCGGTTTGAACCAGAAAACCACCCGAACTTGGGATCGTCTCCCCCAATCCAGTTGCGGCTGCCTGAATATCAAAAAGCCTTTGGTCTGGTCTTTGACCCGGCGAGGCAGCCTCTCTCACAGCCAGAAGGTATGACCCAAAATCCGGGAAAGGACCGCTAGAACTTGCCAAACTTGCGCCGGGCATGGTCAATGGGCCATTTGCTGGAAGATGGAGTTTTAAGTCCGTGACTCGCTCCTCCATCTCGGCTACCAACTTTCGGTCCGTGGTGCCCATCGCTACGCCCCGCCGACTCGCACGCGATTTGACTGTATCTATTTGCTCTTGCAAATCTCGAATTTCATTTTTTATTTCATCGTACATAATTTTTTCCTTTCTAATAAATTTTTCTCGTTAAAAATTCACTTTTGCCTTGCCACATGAACGCGTTTTTTCTGCCGCCCTCTCAGCAGCCTGTGTTGCATCGCGTCACGCGCGCAACATCCAAAAAAACTTGGTTTATGTTTTCGCCAATCGGTTCCAGGCTCCTTTCACGAGCGTCTCGCACGCAAATTAAAGGTCCCTCAAACTTCTCGCATGAAGGTCTAAAGAATCTTTCACTTTTCGACTTCCCTTAACCAGCGTCTCGCTGGCGAGGGCTTTGGCTATATAAACCGCTATTAAGCGGATTTAATCTTCATCAATTACAATTTCCGGTTGTAAAGGTGTTTCGCTATACAATCCCAATTTTTTCACTATACCGATCTCCGATTCTGTTAATGGGTCATCTATGAAAAGTCTGCAAGTCAATTCTTTGATATATTCAGGTGTTATGTCTGCCTGAATCTGTCGTTGAGAATTTCTCATTTTTCGTTTTCTATTTGTTGGCATATTAACTCCCCCCTGGCCGCCCTGGCCGATCTCTTAATGGTTCGAGATCTAAATTTAATGCCTTTAATCCTGCCAGGAACGCCGCTCGATTATCCCTTTCAATAGGTAATAGCGGGTGTGGCTTCGGTTGCCCGAACTTGTCTTTTATCAAAAGGCCGATCTTGTCAATGGATAGCCTGCATTTTTGCGACCTATCAAACGCCTCAAGCGCAACCCTTAAAATCCTCAAGCCAGCCACATCGGATATTTGATACTCTTCAATAATAGCCTTCCAGACTTTTTTCGATTCTGCGCTTAAATGTTTTGGAGGATTTATCATTTTTTTAGCTTTCTTTATTTTTCAAAGAGAATACTTAATAAAATAGCTTTTCCTTTACCATCCGGTTAAATTCCTAACGACATTTTAAGATTTTCTACCCCCCACGCTTTCTCATTCAATTAAGTGCTCCAAAGCCATATCTTTTCACATATAAAGGCATTGCTTTCTTTTCTGCTATCCAGGCATTCATCAAGAATTCAGTCTGTTTCATCATAATCTTTTGTAAGGCTCTGGCTCTGGCCTGCCTCCGGTCTTTGTCCTCGGTGGCTTTGGCCTCCTCCAGCATTGTTTCGTAGAGTAAAGCAAAATCGTCCATCGTTTCAAACTGCCCGCTCAAAAATTCCAATTTTGCCATTTTTCTTGTGCTCATGCTTTACTCCTTTTTTTATTTACCCGCCGCTTACCCCGCGCCCAAGAGGCCCGCAAAGGCGCACACTCTTTCTTTTTCTTTAATTAATTCACTAGTGTTTTATATTAGAAGTTATCATTTTCCTTGATAACTCTTGATAACATCTTGATAACCCTATGATAACTATGATAACTTTTTGGCGTATCTTTAAAGATTTCATTTACTTATCTGGTCTTAACCAGGCGCTCGTCTGCTCAAACTCAGCTCCGTACCTGAGCTTAAAGGTCATTTCCAGACCTTTTGGGTTTATCTTACCTGCCCAATTCTTGCCCTTGATTATCTTCAACACTCCCGCCTCGATAGATAAATATAACCTAGCCTTTTCTGCGCTACCCCAACCCCCCTTTGCTATGTCAACACCTGGATTTTTTTGTAGGCCAATTATGGCAATGGCGCCATTTAGCTTTTCAAAGATTTCTGTCATGTATCCAGCTACTTTGTAATATTCATCGGACAGCTCAAGGTAATCCACAATGTTAATATTGCCTTCACCTGGTCGAATCACATCAGCAAAATCTTTCGTCCTAGCATACGCATTTATGTGTTTGTCCCAATCTTCATTCGGTACGTCAGTAAAAAGAGACATCCGGTCATAAAGCTCATCTTCGGGCATCTCGCTACTGAAATAGTGAACCTTGTGCTTATACATATTGTCAGCGGCAATATTCAAAAGAAGAGATGTTTTTCCAGCATCTACCATGCCAGCTATTGCAATGATGTTGCCCCGGCGGATCTCCACCATCTCGTTAAGGCCAAAAGGCAGCTTTATATCAAACAACCTCTTTTTTCTTGATTTAAGACTCATCCTTTGTAACTCTTCCTCTAGCCTTCGCCATATACCGTATTGGCCGCCAGCGCGGATTATTAACCCTTCATCAACCAACCGATTCAGATTTGTTGAAACCTGAGCTTTTCTCTCAAAGGGAATGTTGACTTCTTCCATTAACTGTCTATTAGTAAAGATCCCTGTGACGGTTTGAATCCATTCACGCATCTGATCGATTTCGCTTTTTGTGTCCAGGCGCTTGAAGGCGGATTCCACTTTGATAAGGGCCTGTTTTGCAGGAAAGGGCGGCTTGCAAGTAGATCCTAATGCAACGATAACTGTCTTAACCTCTTCAACCGGAGTACCACCTTTTAGAAGATTCAAGGCAGTATGGAACAGGGAATTGTCTCTTTTACCCTTACTAAAATCAACCTGCCTTACTTTTTCATGGTTTACCCCCTGGGTAGTAGTCTCTTTTAATAACTTGAGTACACCTTCGGGGAGTGGAGCAGGAGACACCTCAAAAATGCTTAGGTCTGTCAACCAAGAATATCCAATGCTGGGGGGCGCTATGCAATATCCTCCCTGACCTCGAAAATCCACGCCCTCGATAAATCCTATGGCATTGCTAATCCCGTTTTGGGATTGATGATAATAATGCCAGCCTCCCCTGGGTGTCCTGGATATTGGTGTAACAAGGCTATCTGGTAGCATCTTATTTAAAATTTCCATGCCCTTTTGTGAGTCTATGTCAACAACATTAAGCCCTGATATTCCCCCGGTTACTATGGCAATATTTGCATTTGGGTACTTTTGCCACCATTCCCGGATCTGATCTGGTGTAGCTTTTTCATGCTGGTACTTTTCCCATGACACATAAGGCTTTTTATTCTTCTGCACCGGGATTACTGAAAAACCCAATTCAGCGTATTTGAGTGCTGCCGTCACAATGTTTTTCATTTCCTGGGCCTCTTGTTGAATCTATTACAAAATTCATACAGTCAATTTTTTGAGACAAAACTGGGTCAAAAGTTCTTTTTATCTCTTTTTCAATCCATGTCCCGGAGGAAAATTTATCTCTTGCCATTTAAAATTTGCTCCATGATTAGCGCTTAGAGCGCCGAGGATTTGCGCTCCAGCCAGGCAACCAGCTCATTAACGGGATAAGCTATTTTCCGGCCAACTCTAATCCGCCCTACAGGCCCCTTGCCCTGGCAGTCGAGGTTAGCCAAATATCGAGAATTGACTATCCCGCCGGTAAGTTTTCCCACCTGATCGCGTGACACAAAAGGAGATGACCACTTTTCGGCCATTAGGGAAAAACTCGGTGTTTGTATTTTTGTCATAAAAAAACCTCCATAAAAGATTATTATCATCTATGGAGGTATGATAGACTATATGATGAGTAAGAAAGTGCCTTACTTACCTATTTATTTTTGTGACATATTTAAAAAATGCCTCCTTTCCTATACTTACCTCTTTACCGGTTGATACAGTTTGTTGAACTAACCGATCGCGTTGAAAATATACCCAATAGTCATCAATTTCTAATTCGGGCTGGTTGTCGATTAGATTGTGCTTAGCTTCAAAATATTGCCATAATTTTTTCCTGGTAAGATTTCCTTCTGATTTTAAAACCTTTTTAATTGCCAGAATGATGCCTCTTTTTGTTTTTACCCTTGTGCCAGAACGACCACCTTTTAAACTTGCTCGTATTCCCGTATGTTTTAACCGCCAATGACTGATCAATTCGCTTGCATCTCTCGTTACGTCTTCTCGGAGCATGTCCAACTCATAGAGAAAATTTAAATCCTCTCCTCTTATTTCAGCGAGTACATTCTGATACTGATAAAAATTTCTATATAGTATGGATAAACAGCGATGCTCAAATGAAGACACGTTGAAAGAATTTTTGTTATCCATTGGAAGATCCTCTCTCTTGTCGTATTCGCTATTTTGAAGCCAAAACGATAAGACAAACTCTTTTAGCGGTTCATTATGAAAATACAGGTCGGTATAATTGCAGTCTATGCGGTCTTTAAAAAATTGTGCAGCATCTTTTTCAAACACAATGTTAGCTTTATATCTGGAAGCTTCTCGGACTTTGTCATACCAATCATATTCGGGAGGAAAAATAGTATCAATGACCTCAAGCTTTCCCCCCCGATCAAAACTCAGTTTTTTACTACCTACAACCAACCAACTATAATATAGCAAAGAAGACCATTCGTGTAAGTTTATAGAAATTTTTCTGAGGTATTCTTTTAAAAGATTTTCTTGTGTCCATCGCTTCTTTTTTCTCATTGTCCGCTCCTGTCACGGCCTGATAATTAATCCAGGGGAAACCGACCAGGATGTCCGGCTTGTCAGGTACGTATCCCTATCCCCTGGAGTTGTTTATTTTCGATGCTTTTCGATATCAATAACCTTACTTTTCCTTGCTTTTGTTATGCTCTTTTCGAGGTTTTTAATAGCGTTTCTCAAAGCGTCTTGTTTTAAATGACTATACCGTTCGGTAACTGTGATTGTCGAATGGCCAAGTAAATTTTTAATTGTATAGATATCCTCCCCAGATTCAACCAACCAACTGGCAAAAGTGTGTCTCAAGGTGTGAAAAACAACCTTTTGCCTTCGATCTGAAATCCCATCATTAAACCCAAGCTCCTTTATAGCATTTGGAAAGGCATTAGATATTTTTTCAATCCCTTTGCCTTTTCTATCTTGAAAAACAAAGGCATCATGACTGTCACGCTCCAGACTACTCAACATCACTTTAACTTCTCCTGTCATAAAGACATGCCGTGTTCGCCCGCTTTTTGTATCTCTCAATGTCAATGTTTCATGCTCAATGTCCACATCTCCCCGGGTAAGGTTAAATGTCTCACCGGCCCTTAATCCACAATGTAAAGACAACAGAGTGATGTCATGTAATTGTGTGCTTTTAGTTTTGAGGTCCTCAAGTAAAATGTCCGCTTCTTCATGACTTAAGAATCTCAAGCGGGCATTAGATATCTTTGGTAATTTAACGCTTTTGGTAGGTGATTCTTTTCCGACAAGGCCATCACGTTTTGCCATATTCCATACTTGGCGTATAGTAGCGAACACGTACTGAATTGTCCTGGGGGCCTTGTTTGCATCTATCATATTTTTTTTGATTCGCTCTAAGTGTAGTGGATATATACCCTGTAGAGAGATATCACCTATCACTGGTTCGATATAAATCCTGAAGTGCGCATTTTCCTTGCGATATGTCTCAAACTTTTTGCTAATTTTTGAAATGGGGTAGTAGGTTTCCGTGAAGTATTGCTTGAAACTCAACTTCCCCGCCTCTTCCTTTTTGCTCTTTTCTCTCCTGACCTCACGTCTCTCTTTAAGGCGTGTAGGGCCTTCGCCTTTAGTATGTGCCTCTTTTAGCTTGGCAAGCTCCAGAGCCGCCTTTTGGGCTGTCCAACCATCGGAGGCCCAGCCAAGACCTTCTTCTTTCCTCTCACCTGCTCTTTGGTATCTGATAGTAAAATATCTATCCTTTTGGATTCCACGCTTTCTCGATAAATGCTCATAAAATCTTACACCCCTAAAGTTTGTTTTGTGCCATTTGGCCATTTTTAAGCCCTCCTTTAAAAATCCCCAAAAAGTCTCCGTGTCATACTTATCCCCATTCTCTCCCCATTTTTTAGCTGATATTAAGTGTTTTTAAGTTATGTGTTATGAAAGATAATAATGATGAAAGACAGAATAGTCAAGGAAAAAGTGATAAAAAATGATATTATGTGAAATTACAGACGGCGGACTGAAAATCCCCGTGTCCGCAGTTCAATTCTGCGTCTCGGCACCAGGAAAAAATCAATACTTTAAGAGGGTTAGGTGGTCACACCTAATCCTCTTTTTTTGTGTCATGCTTTCTGTGTGCAAATTTTGATGGTCTGCCGATAATAGAAACTTTTGGATGGGTGGTTTTGGTCAGGTATGGATATCCTAATCCGTAATTTTAAGGCCAACTGATGAGGCACAATATGTCCCCCTCTTTCCACTCATTCTGGCATAACAAGCTATTTAAGGATATGGAAGTCACACATGAGCTGGATGATATCCTGATGGTCTGGAAAGATATCGTGAAAGATCAGTTTTTTTGGTGAGGATTGTTTGCAATCAGGGGCCCCAATTTTTCTTCGGAGCCCTAATCCTTTTGGTATTCCCTGCTTTCAAAAGTTATTTACTTACTGAGGATTGTCCCCCAATTCTCAAAGTCGTTCTTTTGAAGACTGGAGCTGATTGGCCGGGATGTTCCAAATGATGTCCAGAAATGATACTTGCTATGGGGTTAGCGACCGAACTGGGAAAGTCCAATTTTCTTAAGCTTATTGATTATCACTTCTCTGTCAAATGGTTTCACAATGTAGTCATCACACCCCGCCTGGACAGAAGCAATAACTGTATCTTTATCTGAATGGGAGGTCACCATCAATATTTTCACCTGATTTTCCTTTGGGATCTTCATTGTTTTTTCTATTTCCCTGATAATATACAATACCTCTGTTCCGTCCATCTCAGGCATAGAGACATCGAGGGTTATCAGGTCAAATGGTGTCCAGTTTTTCAATGCCTTTTTAAAGGTGGCTCACTACCACTTTCAACCGCATCACATTTTCCAAAACCATCCAGTATTTTTTTCATTTTTTTTCTGCTAACAAGCTCATCATCAACCACAAGAGTTTTCATTTTATTTTCCCATATTTTTTTAAAATTGAGAGTGACTACTCAGGTGAATAGGTTGAAGGCTGAAGGTCCAGCATTACGCTGGATTAGGTCCCGCGCGCAACGCGGGATTGAGAAAAAGCCAAAATACGGCAATCGTGCTCTTCTGACCCTTCAGCCTTCAGTCAGTCTTCAGTCTAAACAGCTTCAACCTAACTACGTAATTGGTTCACTTATCTATCTTTAGCATAAGACTCTAAACGATAAAACTCCTTCTCAAGTTTTTCCAGGGTCTCAGTGCCTTTATCTAAAACCCCCGATCTTCCGATATTTTCAAGTTCAAAGGCTACCTTGGAAAGAGCATCTGCCGTCATGTTTGCGGCCCCGCCTTTAATGGCGTGAGCCTCCCCCCGAACTGCTTCGGTATCTCCATCCGATATGGCCCGGCGGATGGTCTTGATCTGGCCCCTCACATTGCCCATAAAGCCTTCCAGGACCTCCATCAAAAACTCTTTGTCCCCCTCAAATTCTTCTATGGCCTTATCTAAATTCATTGGAACCTTTTCACCAGTTTCGAGTTTTGGATCTTGACTTGCTAATTCCGAATCTCCGAATTTTATATTTTCTTTATTGCCAATTTCTAATTTCATATCCTCTGATTCATCGCCTTTTGACTTTCGCCTTTCGCCTCTCGCCTTCAATACACATTTATCCACCATGGCCAACAGTTCTTTTCTCCTCAATGGCTTGGGAATATAGTCATCCATTCCTGCCTTGAGGCACTTCTCTTTATCACCTTTGAGGGCGTGTGCCGTCATAGCAATTATGGGAATCCCCTTAGTTTCGGATTTAGAATTTTCCAGATCCCTTATCGTCTTGGTCGCTTCATAACCGTCCATCACGGGCATCTGTACGTCCATAAGGATGAGGTCGTAGTCTTTCTGTTTATATGCCTCCACTGCCTGTTCGCCATTCTCTGCCAGATCAACCTGATGTCCGGCCCCATGAAGATGTTTTATGGCCACCTGCTGATTGGTAGGGTAATCCTCGACCACCAGTATCAGGGCCTCCCTCTTGAAGTCTTCTGTTATTGTATGTTTCGTGACAAGGGATGCCTCTATCTCCTCGTCTATGGAAAGACCTAATACCGATATAATTGCCAGATACAGATCGTTCCGTTTAACAGGCTTTGTTAAATAACCCTGAATTCCTATGTCTCTGCATAATTTACCGTCTCCTTTCATTCCGACAGATGTGAGGACTATGATGGGAACTTCCTTTAGAGACTCTATAGTCTTTATCTCACTGGCCAGATCAAAACCGCTCATCTCAGGCATCTGAAAGTCTGTTATAATCAGGTCGAAATGCCCTTTTGATGGAACAGTGTCCCTGAGAATGGACAAGGCGTCTTTCCCATCGTTTGCCTCCACAGGTCGACAGCCCCAGGAACTAAGATGCTCCGTCAGAATAAATCGGTTGGTCTGGTTGTCATCCACCACCAGGACCCTCATACCGCTTAGATCAAGGGCCACTTTTTCCAGAGACGTTTTCTTTTCCGTCTGTTTTTTTAATACAGCCGTAAACCAGAAGGTGCTTCCCATGCCCTCCTTACTCTCTAAACCAATTTTCCCTCCCATCAGTTCTGTCAATTGTTTGGATATAGTGATACCCAACCCGGTTCCCCCATATTTTCTGGTGGTTGAGCCATCCGCCTGGGTGAAGCTCTCAAAGACTGCCCCCTGTTTGTCCTCAGGTATGCCGATGCCCGTATCTTTAACGGAAAAACGAATCTTGACCTTGGCTCCAAGGTCTTCGGCCACCTCTCCCTTCATGAATATCTCACCTTTTTGCGTAAACTTCAGGGCATTGCCTGCAAGATTCGTAAATATCTGCCTCAGCCGGCCCGGGTCGCCAATTAATTGAGATGGGACATCGGAGGACAGAAAGGACATAAACTCAAGTCCCTTTTGTTCCGCCCGGATGGCAATACTGTTGGATATCTCTTCAATCATGATTCCCAGGTCAAATGGGATCTCCTCAAACTCTAACTTCCCGGCCTCTATCTTGGAGAAATCCAGGATGTCATTGATAAGGTTATGCAGGGAGTTGGCCTCTGAGTTGATTGTGTGGAAGATATTTTTTTGATCATCATCAAGGTTGATGTCCATGGCCAGTTCAGACATTCCGATAATCCCGTTTAATGGTGTCCTTATCTCGTGGCTCATGTTTGCAAGAAAATCGCTTTTGGAACGGTTGGCAATGTCCGCTTCATTCTTTGCGTTCCTGAGCTCTTTTGTTCGCTCCTTCACGCGATCTTCCAGTTCCTGATACGCCTCTGTGATAGCATGCTGTGCCCGTTTCTGCGCAATGAAATTCGAGGCTATCCTTGCCGCCTCTCTGACAATGCCCTCCACTTCGTCTTTACAAACCGCTTTCCCTTTTCTGTCCTTGCATATATCAAAGCTCAGCATCCCTTCGATTTTCCCATCTACATAATGAGGCAAGACCAGCACCGATTCCAGATTGAGCGCTATTGTAAAGGTGGATATAACGGGCTTTGCAGCGCCCCTGAGCGCCTTCGGGAGCATCTCAAGCGCACCTTCGGCGGTAAGCTGTAAAAAATCATTCTCGAGGAAATACTCTACCAGGAAGTCGGGCATTCTCGTACCTATTGACGCATTGACCCCCTGATCACACCATTCAAGGATACGGGTCATGTCCTTTTTGTCCGGAGTCGTGCCTGTAAATTCATTGTAGCATGCTCTGCTCACTTTGAGGACAGGTCCGATTTTATCCAGCAGTCCCTGGATCAGTTCCTCCTGTGTTAACGATTTATCGGAAGCCAGCTTCCAGGTTTCCGCTCTCAGCCTGTTGAATTTGTTCTGCTCCTCAAGTATGGCTTCCGCCTTGTCCTTTTCCTGCATTGTAGCATCAAAATCCTGTTTCACAAGCGCTACGGCGTCAAACAGGGGCTTAAACGGATGTGAGTCGGCGACCTGTTTCTCCTTCGCCTCAATTCCATCATAGTCCCAGTTGAGCTCGCCCATGAACTGAAGAAGGTTATCGATGGATTCGCTTACCTCACTGTCTGTAAGGCTCTGACTTGCTGCCCTGATGTCAATTTCTCTATAACCAATCGCGGGTGTTTGCTTCTTTTCTTTTTCGATAATAGCAACAGCGTCTTCAAGGCTCTTTGCTACCACAAGAGGGGCCGGGAAGAATTGCCGGCTTATTCTTACCACTGTTTGCAGGAATAGACTTAATCCGAATACCACATACAGTTTGCAGGGATACTTTTCGTATGATTTCCTGAATCTGTCAATGAATTCCTTCCTTGCCCTCCAACTGCCCCCGCCAAGGTTGCTCCAATCGGCTATTTCATAATGATATCCCTTATCGGCTAATCCTGATTGGTTGATTACCCTATGGTAGAGCTCAAAAAGGCTTTCCAGGTGACATTCCTGCAGATTTCCTTTCGCTGAGTAGAATAGTATATCGTAGCCGATAAGCCGATAGCTGCATGTAAGGCCGTCCAATTCTATGGTCCAGTCCTTTGCGGGGGATTTTTTGTCCTCAACATCGGCGACAACGCTTTCACGCTCTTCCAACGGATTTATCTCCGGCGCCTCACCGCTCTCTTGCACAGCGTTATCCTGAACAGCCCTTTGAGCTTTCTTGCTTTCAATTATGTCCATAGCCTCTTCAAAGCTTTCCGCAACTATAATAGGAAAAGGAACGAACGGCCTGCTAACATTGAGTATTGCTTTCATATAATTATTAATTTCGAATCCTACTGAAACAACACACGGGAATTCCTCGGCAAGTTTCATTTGGCCTTCCTGGTAAAGTTTTCTGGCGGCCCATGTGGTGCCTCTCAGGTTTTTCCAGTTAGCTAACCGGTAGTAATGCCCTGAAGGCATTTTCATTTCTTTTAGAACCTGGCGGTGCAGCCTAAAAAAACGATCAGTGTGATTTTTGTTCAACTTTCCGCTTGACTCCGATAATAAAATGTCATCACCCAGTGTTATGAAGCGTACAGAGAAACCATCCAATTCAAGCGACCATTCCTCCTTTGTAAAGCGGGGATACTTCTCCTGGAACGATACCATTTCCTTGTTTCTTAGTGCTTTGACCGCATTTTTTATCGCTGTTTCATAATCATCCACTATGGCCATCGGGAAAGTGGTCTTGTTCAATTTTGTGCCGACATTGAAACTCCATTTCACGAACCGAGAGGCTCCGAATCCCCAGTATCCACGTAGGTTCCCTTCATCTCTTTCCTTAACCATGCCCTCCACAAACTGCTGTCGCCCCTCTTTAGTGGTTGCGCCGGACACTTTTCCGTAGTCCTTGATTTCGAGGTATTTCTTTCCCAGCAGTCCAACGTTTTTAAGAAAATCCTCCCGTTCTTCGAATAGTCGTCTCATGCCGTTTTTGCCGCTGTTTCCCGCGGGAACAGTGAACATGATTTTATTGCCAATAAGCCGGAACGTAACCGAATAGCCCTCGCCAAGGTCAATGTTTGTCCATTCGGGTTTGGACAAGACCGGCAATCCAGTAACAGGGCATTTTATGCCGACCGGTATTTGCTCCGCCATATTTCCATCCTTTGCTGCGCCGTTTTGTTTGTCAACGTCTGCTTTCTTGGGGCGCGGACTTTCTTTTTTCAGCTTAGTCCATTTCTCCGCAAGCATAATGGCCGCCTTGTAGTCTTTGGCTATTTCTACCGGAAACCTCGGCTTGCCGATACGCTTTCCGATTTTTATCATGATGGCGAAAAGAGGGGAGGTGTTGCAGAAGATGACCCCTGCGAGGCGTTCGTTATTTTTCTGTTGAGCTATGTAATAGTTCTTTGCCGCGATTGACGCACTGCTGTGGTCCGCGTAATCTTCAATGAGAATGTACTTCTCTCCCTTTGGGAAAACGCTGTCCGCCACTTTACCCAGGTGAAAGTTGTATTGCTTGCCCGTATAGAGATCGGTATATCCCCACACCTTTGACAGAAGAACATGTCGGCCTATGAGCGAAAATGTCATCCTGTAATAATCGGTGCCGAATGTCTGATCGGTCCACTCGGGTTTTCGGATAATTTGCATGCCGGTTACCGGGCAGACATCCGATTCTTTCAAGTTGATAGCGTTATTTTTATTCATATTCATAGAAATTTCTTGCAATATTTAGGCCATGCTTGATTGAAGTTTCTACCACAAATTGAGCCATTTTATTCTCCTCTCGTGGCTGATAGGAAATTGCTTTTTGAACCATAGGAACATTAAGGCAAAAAAGGAGGAAAATTGCAACCTGTTTTTCTAATTTTTCCCCAAATTGGCCCTTTCTGAGCAGAAGAAACATTTTTAAGACCAATGTAAAGGCAGAAAATGTGGCAGGTTTGACATTTTGCGATTAGTTTTAGTTATTTTTGCCAAAGAGTGGGTAGCAGATAGATAGACCTCACCTCTAACCCTTATAGCCACAAATTAAAGAGTGCTCAATGCTTCGACAAGCTCAGCACAAGTTTAACATAATAGATGGCTCTTCATAGCGAGGCCAACCACCTGCCTGTGCGTTGCACGCAGACAGGTCATCGAAGGGTTCACCCCATTAGATACTACACAATGAAAATGACACTATTTGAAAGAGTCCTGTTGATGTGGTCAGGCATGATTAAAAAACAGTAGCGGAACATTTTAAACGTGACCCTTCAGTAATCAGTCGAGGAATTAGGAAAGTTGAAAAAAAGCGCGGAGACGAAAAGGCATTTGATAGCAGGGTGAGCAAAGTAGAAGAGGCTATAGAGGAAAATAAGAACAGAAAAATAGTCAATTAATCATGCCTGGTACATTTCGCTAAAAAAGACTGATTTTTCCAGCTTTTACCTATGAAATATTACAGCGCCAACAGACTTTCTCGATCACATCGCGCCAGGGCGGGCCGCAACCATTTGACTCAACCGAAATATTAACTGGTTTTGCCAACCAATAAATAGCTTATTCTAACAAATATAAGATTATGCTTTTCCAAATTTCCTATCTATAAAATTACCCTCCATTCATTTGCATAAACATTCATCCTTTTTGCTCTTACAAAGCCAATAAGGGTTATTCCCACCTCTGCTGCTAAACTCACAGCCAAACTTGTAGGAGCCGATTTTGAGATCAGTATAGGGATATTTCTTTTTGCTACCTTAAGCAATATCTCTGATGAAATCCTACAACTTGTGACTACCATTCGCTCTTTCGTTGGTATATCTTTCAAAATGCATTCACCAAACAATTTATCAAGGGCATTATTTCTACTAATATCTTCTTTGAAGGCCACGATATTTTTTTTCTCACACAGTGCCACAGAGTGAACACCACCAGTAGAGATAAAAATCTCGGAGCGATGTTGAAACTCTTCTACTAAAGAAAAAACATCATGAGATGCTACAGAAATGTGAGATTTTATGATGGGTTGTACGTTACTATTGGCAGCATTATACACTGCGCTTAATGATAATGGCTTTAAATGGTTATCCTTTTCTGTCTCCACCCACACTATACGTTTACTATCATCAAGGTCGATTTTTGTTATCTCTTTTGTGCTCTTTAATATACCTTTAGAGAAAAGAAACCCGATTGCAAGAAATTGTAGATCATTGGGTGAACAAGGCAATGTTATAAGCCTTTGATTATTTACAATGATGGTTAGCTGGGCCTCAGTAACAACTATCTCCTCTATTCCCCTTTTTCCTTTCCCTGTAACCCTCATTACAGAAAGTCTCTCTATGGTGTCCATTACCCTTCTTCCTCCCAACCATCAGAGGTGACCGTTCACCCCAAATAGGGCTGGGCCACCTCCACCTTGACCAATAGATATCGCCTTGAGGAAATTGCCCAGCCCGTCATACAAGTAGGGGCTGCACTGTTACCATCGATCCATGAAATAATAACACAGAAACTTCATAAACTATCCGCTACAAATAGAAGAATTTCAAGGACAAAATTTTTTATCAATAAAATGGTAATTGTTCAAAACCCTGTGGAATTAAACCCGCCTGAGGCATTTAAATTTACTGGTTCTTTAGAGCATGGGTGTCTTTTTTTGTTATGCCCTTCCTTAAGCTTTTAAGCATATTCGGAAAATGGATAGAGAAGGTTATAATCTCATAATATTAAACCTTTTATTGTTCCTAATAATATTGTATAGGTAGTGACATTAGGTGAAAGATGAGAATACTTTTGACAAACGATGATGGCATATTAGCAGAGGGCCTCATAGCCCTTTATGAGGAGTTAAAGGATGATTTTGATCTTTCTGTGGTTGCCCCTGAAACAGAGATGAGTGCAGTAGGCCACGCCATTACCTTGTCCAATCCATTACGGGTGAGGCGGTTCAAGAGAAACGGGGCTTTCTTTGGCTATGGAGTAAGCGGAACTCCTGCTGACTGTGTGAAAATAGCTATCCAAGAAATATTACAACAGAGACCGGATATGATCATCTCAGGAATTAACATGGGCTCTAACGTAGGCATAAACCTTTTATATTCAGGAACTGTTTCTGCTGCCACAGAGGGAGCCTTTCTGGGTGTTCCCTCGGTTGCTATTTCACTGAACGCTAAAAATGGTCCTGATTTTAGCTTCCCTGCAAAATTTTCACGTCAGATGATCAGGTTTGTCACACAGAACAGCCTGAGAGAAGGAACAGCCTTGAATGTGAATATACCAGCGGTTCCTGAGAATCAGATTAAGGGTATATCTTTTACGACACAGGATCTTGTGAGACAAAGAGATACATATGAAAAGAGGAATGACCCGAGAGGGAATTCTTACTACTGGTTAGCCAGTGAAACGCCTGTTGAAGAGAGTATTCCAAATACTGATTTAAAGGCCTTACAAGAAAACCGGATAACCATTACCCCAATTACATTTGATCTCACAGATCTCAAAGAGGTGAAAAGGCTGGCTTCTATTGGTTTTGATCTTTAA
>Ga0233412_10001048_pt1 | contig 15140 bp, 10 predicted proteins | sample Na_anoxic_4_MG_FD_180667 | JGI IMG/M metagenome (GOLD analysis project Ga0233412, IMG submission 180667) | Seawater microbial communities from Saanich Inlet, British Columbia, Canada - Na_anoxic_4_MG | ecosystem: Environmental > Aquatic > Marine > Inlet | place: Canada: British Columbia...
TTGCTACACCTAAGTGGATAAATAAAGTACATTTTGAAGCTTGGAAAAAAGGTATTAAAACCTTATACTATACTCGAACTGAGTCAGTGTTACGTGGAGATATTGCTGAACAAGCAATGGACGAATCGTGTCTTAGTTGTGACGGATAATAAAAAAAGGGGGCTATTTTCATAGCTCCCTTTCTTGTTACAGGAATGTTTGGGTATGGTGCCCATTTTATTATTCCTTTACTGTGTGGCAATCATTATTAGCTCAGCTCGAGCATAATAACTTCCACTTTTCTTTGCCCAATCCATAGCGTTGTAGCCTTCATCGCACATATCTACATAAGGCTGTGCTCCTCTTAAACATAATAAGTAAACAATATTAGCTTTATCCGCTATAATAGCATGGATTAGCAATGGTTTACCATCAATTATTTCAGTCGCATGGATTCGATTTACTATCAACATTGAATTTACTTTGTTGTAATTTCCTTCATTAATAGCATTTAACAGTTCTGTTTCAATATCGTTTGACATATTGAAAAATAACAAGAAAGATAAAATTAAGTTCATTTATAATAATTAAAGCGTTACATTATTATAATCACTTGATTCCCTGTTATTTACACCCTTAAAATCACTTTTGCAGATGTCTTAATTTGTTGATCTTCTTCTTGAAAGGTTGGCAGCTTCTTGGGCTATTAATTTATCAATATGATCTTGAACGTCTTGTTTTGTTATCTTTAATTTTAACGCAATACCTCCATTCCAAAGGCCTCTAGTCTTTTTATTCTTGTCTAAAACTAATATGGTTGGCACTGATTTAATTTGTTGTTTAAAAGAAGGTGTTTGATCGTCTAATAACATGTATTTTACTTTAGCATTTTTTAAACCTTTTAAATCTAAATCGTGTCTATTGTTCCATGCGGAATTAATATGTAGCACTTCGTACTGAGCACTAGACATACAAGCCCAAGCTAATGCAAATATTGTTAAAAACTTTTTCATTTGATTATTTGTTGTTTATAATTGTGAACAGCTTGTCATCTATTTTGTCTAGTTTCTCACTATTATCTTGCACTTTTTCGTCAATGTCCATAATAGTAGATCTAACCAGTTCGTCTTTAAGATCATACTCTGTTCTACTTACCTCTGGTTTAGGTAATTCTTTTGCGAGATCTATATCTTTTTGCAAAGTAAAATACATAGCAGCTAAACTCACGGCTCCTGCTACAAGCATACCAATTGTTTTTAAGTCTAGTTGTACCTCTGTGTTCTCTGAAATTTTTTGAGCCATTTAGTTTTTGATTTTTGTCCTCATAGAAACTTTAGTTGAATTAACTATAGATCTACTAGGTCTTGTGTTTTGTATGTTTGTATTAGGGTTTTCTCTTGGTATTATTTTTAAATTAAAATTATTAGGATTTTCTCTTGGAATAAATTTATTATTATTATTCCAGTCTCTATTTGTTCTATTGTTGTTTATTTTAATTTTACTTCTTAGTCTATTAGCTGCAAGTGTTAGTTTTTTTTCTTTATAAGCTTGCATCATAGCAGCCTGACCTTCTTTATTTCTTTGACTAATTCTTCTTCCTTTCATTACAGCTACATAACGAGGTTGTTCGTACATGTAATATCTTGGCATTGAATAATAATGGTTAAAATAAGGATAACCAAAAGCCCAGTCATACCAAAAGTTATGTCTATTCCAGTACATTTCAAATGAATTAAATGGATTCCAAAACCTAGCAAACGATGCAGATGAATAGAACGAAAACGGTTGATTAGACGCGAACTTAGCATAGTTCCACCTAAACGTAAAACTATTTCTCATCTTCCAATTTAATCTCGTATAAGATAGTGTATCTATCTTAACGGTAGAAGGAACATCTAACCAAGGGCCTGATAAAGGCGGTGGAGGTATTTTTTGTATTCCGCAACTAGCTACAGTAGCAGCTAGAGCAATAAGGACAATTTTCCATAGTTTCATTTTTTGTTTTTAGGTAAATATTTTACTTTTCCATTTTCAGTTCTAGCTCTGCTACAACTATCATTTATACAAGTTCCTGAGTAAGTTCCGTCTCCGTATTTCCAAGACACTCTTTTCCCTTTTCTACTTTTAGCTGGACCTTGTGCTTTTTTAGCTGATCCGCAGTACTTTTTTAATAATGGTGATTTTAACATAATTAGTTTCTACTTATTGATTTTCTTGATATACTTTTTCTTGTTATAGATTTTCTACTAATAGATTTTCTATTTACGTTTGATTTATTTTTTTTCTTATCTTTATTCCACTCTAATTCCCATTTGGCCCAACCTAAAGCGTTGGCTACTCTTATCCATTCTTCATTTTCAGCATCAGAAGCGTCTTTTAAGTTTTGTAGTTTTCTTATACCTCTATCAAGTGGTACATTAGTAGCAGCACTAACAACTTGACCAACTGCTAAATAAGCTGGATTATCTAATGAAAAACCTTTTTCTCTTATTTCTTTTTTATTCCAGTCCCAAGTTCTACCGGCAGATCTTAATTTGCCTAATTTAGAAGATATAGGGGGTGAAATATCTAATAATTCTATAGCGGCATCTTGAGCTTTACCTCCTTGAGCTAATTTTATTATAGCGTTTTTTATTGAAGATATAGCTGCGCCATGAAAACCTAAACCTCTAAGCAACGAATCTGACATACCGTTTACTATACCAGTGTATTTTTTATTTTTAGCTTCATCACTAGGTTCTTCATCGTCGAATGCCATAGCAAATAAAGCTTGTTGTAAAGCATTAAATATTACATTTTGTATTGCTCCGTAGTACAATATCTTAGATATATTAGTTTTATCGTCCCCCCGGCGATTCTTAAGATCACTAGCGGCTTTTTGCATTAACCTAGCATATTGAGCTGGGGTATTGGCAAAAGCTAATATAACACGTCCCATTGGTCCAGCTTGTTGAGCACTAATTCTATCAGGTCTACTTGATTGTTGTGACTCTTCAGCTATTTCTCTAAAATCTTGAAAAGCTTGAGCTTCAGCATCTTTGTCAGACAAACCTTCTTTCTTTAAACTTTTGTATCTGTTTCTATAAAAAGTAGCACCACCAGATGCAATAGCAAAACTATCTGCTATCTGTGTAGGTAAAAAACCTAACTTAAGTAGTTTACTTATAAAAGCTTTAGCTTTATTTTTAGATTCAGCAGCAATTTCTGCAATATCAGCTTCGTTAACATTTATTTTTAAACCATTACGTCTTTCAACTAAGTAATCAGAGTTCATTAGTTTGATTACATCACTCCAATATTGTGGTTGATTACCAAATGCAGCTGCTGCTTTTAACGGGTTATTGTCAGACCAGTTTACAAAGTTAACGGCTGATATAGTTTGTAGCACAGCTGATCTCATGTTAAAAAACATAATAGCTCCAATTGAACCGTTAAGCCAATCAACAAATCTACCAGTAAGACTATCACCCATTGCTCCTCTGTTGCTACCGCTTTTCATACGACTTAGTATATTTTCTAAAGCTTCTCTATAGCTTTTTCCATAAGCAGCTTCAAGTTTGTTTAAATTAGTTTCGTTAAAAACTTCATTAACATTACCTTGCCATTGTTTTAAGTACTTAGCCCTTACAACAGTATTTAAACCTGAAAGTAAATCTGTAGTAATAGTTCCAGCCAACCAACCGTCTTGTGGTTTAGGATAACCATTATCTTTGTTTATTGCTATAAGCTCATTAGCAAATGTAACTAAGTTTTCGTCTGCAGTAACATAATCTTCTAATATTTTTTGATCAGCTTTAGATAAACCTGGTATAGTCATACCTTGTTGTATCCATGTGTAAACTCTAACAGCGTTACCTACAGTGTAAGGTTCACCTGTAATTCTTTTGTTTAAATCTTTAGGGCTAACACCTAATAGCTTTTTTAAAGCTTTGAAGTCATTAGCTAAAGCAACTCTAGCGTTTGATATATCTATGTTAGCTCTAGCAAATGGATCTAAAAAGTTTTCTTTTATCCAAGCTATAGTTTCATCACCTTTTTTACCTTTACCAGCAAAATATCTAGTTAAGCCTACAAAGTCTTGAGCAGATGGTGGTATACCTAGTAAATTAAATTTACCTTTATCAGCACCTACAGCTCTAGCTTTAGTTTGCCCATATCTTTTTTCCGTGCCAATACCTGTAGCTCTTTCAATTATATCATTAAAATCTTTGTTAAGATCTTTTCCTTTACTAAAAGCAACTCTAGCATCGCTTGCTTTATCATCAAGACTTTTCATTTCAGATAAAACCTCATTATTAGTAACTCCTTTATTAGGTCTTACTGATTCAGGCAAGGCTATTCTATTTTTACTAGCAGCAGCCATAACAGATTTATTAAAATCTGGTTTTATTTGATAACCAGCTGAATTAACTGGAAAAACATCAAATACACTTTTGTTTTTACCAAGCATTATTTCATTAGGCGAAATACCAAAATCATTACTTGATACGTTGGCATTGAAATATCTACCCCATATATTATCTTCCATTGTCCAACCTGGTGGTGTTTTACTTTTATAAGTATATTTTTCACCATTAACACCTTTACCAACTAATTTATCATCACTTTTATTAGACAATGCTCCTTGAAAAAAGTTTCTTTCTACATTTGGCCAAACTTTATTAATATTGTTTTGTGTAGCTTCTATAAATAAATACTTAGCAACTAAACTAGCGGGTAACGTATGCTCTTCAGTAAAAACAGAGGTATCACCTGTAAAACTTTTTTCATAAAATCTAACAGGAGAAGATGTTCTAATAAAATGATTCATATTAGAGCTAGTAGAAGATAACATACCTATAATAAGAGGTATATTTGTTTCAGCGTTTTCTTGAATTAAGTTTTGAAATATATCAAAAACTTGTTTTAAACCTTCTAATGATTGATCTTGTCTTTTTACAAAAGCAGGATCATCTAAAGCTTTTGCTAATTTATTTTGTTTATTACCTTTTACAGTTTCTACATATGATTCTCTTTTAAGCATCGCTTTCATTTCAGGCGTTGCTTTAGCAAATTTTACTTTTGGTAAAAAATTACCTTCTTTATCTTTAATTTTACCTTCTCTAGCTTGTTTTACCCAAGCTTTTGCTTCTCCAGATGTTGCAAAGAAATTATTAGATTGATATTTGTAATGATAATAACCTTCCCAAAACACTTCAGGTAATTGTGCAGCTGTTCCACTTGTTATTAAACCGTCAAGTAATTCTTTTCTACCTTCTTCAGTTTTTAAGTCAATAGCACCAAAGCCGTATATTTTAGATAAGTTTCTCCATTGTTTATCGTCTTGCGCTAAATCATTTTCTGTTGTTTCAAATATATCTTTAGTTTGAAATAATCTTAAACCATCTTTTTGTTTTTTACTAAAAGCAAAATCTGTAGGTCTATCTATCGCTTCACTAACTTTTTCTTGCGTTACCGTTGGGTTAGCAAGTTTTATTCTTTCAATTACATCAGCTCTTTTAATGGTTTGTGGAGTAGCATCTTTAGCAAACTCCATTGCTAGCGTTTCTGCTAAAGCATCTTTTCTAGTACCTTTAGTAGAATCTTTAACATTTCTACCTAAAAAATAATTAATAAATTCAGCTTTTACTATTTTCTTTTTATTAAATACTGCATTTCCTTGAGCTGTATCTTCTCTAGCTTGACCACCATCTTTGTCCATAACTCTTTCAAAAAAAGGAGCAAATCTTTTATTAATTACACTTTGTGGTATAGCTTCAATAATTGTTTCAAAGTTGTCTCTTAAAAAGTTTTCAAAACCTGATCTAGTGCCCATCATGTTTTTAAACTTCTTAAATAATAAAGTTTTATAAGAATCTGTTAAAGCTTTTTTAAACTTTGGTGAATCAGCTGGTGGTAATCTAGTACCAAATATTTTAACAACAGCATCTTCAATTTCTGTTTTTAATTCTGGAGTTATTTTAATTTGCTGTCTTAAACTTACTCTAGGTTTTTTAGGTTTATCAAGTTTATCTTTTTTTCCAGGTGTTTTTTCAGTTGTCTTTTCTGTGGTGTTGTCTTGCACTTGCTTAGCTTCCTTAGAATCTATACTTGTACCTTCTAAAGTAACTCCACCTATTTTTTTTGCTCTTTCTAATATTTCACCTTGTCTTTTGCCAAGAAATTTAGGGCCAAGAACTGTAGTAAGTTTACTTTGTTTTGGATCAAACTCTTTTAATAATGGTTTATTTCTACCTGGAAATATACCTTCAATTTGCTCTTGTACAGCTGTTTTAACAGCATCCATAGGTATACTACCTGTTGGATTAAATTTTATAGCATTACTTATAACAGGCCAATTAGCTTCCACAACAGCTTCTATAGCTCCAAATTTATCTACTGAGGTAGATGAAGGAGAATTTATAATATCTACTAATGCTTCGTTAGTAATAACACCTTCTTTATTTAAATTAATAAATTCTTGAGCCTTTGGAGTTATTTTAGGTTTTGAAAGTGCTGTAATATCCGCATCTTGTGCTTTATTAAAAAACTTTGATTGTTTTAATCTATCTGACATTTTGCCAGTTTCTATACTTTGTTTAAATTCTCTTAAAAATATACCTAAATCTTCTTTGTTAGTAAACTTTGGATTAAATTTGCCTAATGTCATTTTTGAAACAACACCTTCTACAAACCTTGCTACTTTTTCAAATGCACCTGGTTCACCTAACATGTCAGACTCATAAAGTTGTGTTAAATATTCATCAGGTCTTTTTTCTAAATAAGCTTGGTCATAACCCATAGCTTCCATAGTTTTGCTAATCATATCAAAGCCTTTTTTACCAAAAGAATCTTTAACAAATTTTTCTACACTATCCTTAGTCATATCCCCGTCAAGAATAGACTTAGTTAATATACCATGTAATAATTCGTGAGAAGCAGTTTTTACTTCGTTAGTTTCACCTATAATATCATTATTCAAATAAATCTTATTACCTTGTATAAAACCATAATCAGTTTTAGCATCAAAATCTTTAGGCGCAATTTTCTGAAGATCTTCTGCTTTTGTATCTTGAACTAACTCAAAACCTAATTCTTTAGCAAACTCAGAAGTACTTTTAACATCTTTACCTCTTTTTAAAGCTGCATTATCTTTAGATATTACCCTTAACCTATCATTAATAACTTCTATTTGATCTATTTCTTCTTGAACAACCGCTTTTTCTTTAGCTGTGTCTATAGTTTTTTGTAGTTCTCTTTTTTTATTCAATAAATCAACCGCTTCAACTTGAGATTTACCAGTTAAGCCTAATGGTTTTAATCTATTAACGGAACCTTGGGTGTCATTAAAATTCTTTTTAATAGCATCAGACTCTTCAATAGTTATTTCACCATTAGATACTTTTTGTTTTAAATCAAAATCTAAAAACTTTTTAGAGTTTTTGTTTTCAACAAGCTTTATATTATCTTCTGATGGATTCCAAGATGTTCTTTTGCCTTCGCCAAAAGCCTCAGATAAGTTTGTAAAATTAGTTGTTTCTAAATCTTTATTTATATTTCTTTTTTCAACAATATTTCTAATAATTTTAGCGCCAGCACCAATTGAGCTTGGACCACCACCGCTCGTTGTACCTATTATAAAAGTGTCAGCTAATTCTAACCAATAATTATCAAAAGCTTTTTTATCACCTCTAATTCCAGCATCAGCCATTTTGTTTATTGTTAATGTAGCAGATTCTGATAAACCTTCAGCGCCCATGTCTTTAGCAACCTTAAGTAATGTTTCTGTTAAAGTCTCTTTAACAACCTTTTCAGATTTACCAAAAAGATTTTTAAACATACCTTTACCTATTTTTTTAGTAACAACCTCTAGTAAACCTTCTGAAGCACCTATAATAGCTGAGTAACCCATTAATTTTAAATCTAGATCATCACCTTCTCTTTGTGCTTCTCCAGAAGCTCTTGCAGCTTCTTGCATAACAATAGATGGTATACCTACATACGGAATCATGGCTTGCGCCATAAAAGGTGTAGATCCTAAAGCTGCAGATATACTTCTTGACAAACCTTCACCAATATCACCTTGTGCAAAAGCTTCACCTATGGTAGTATCAAACTCAGTTAGATTTGCAGCTAGCTCTTCACCTTTAGCAACAGACTGTTCATACATTTTTAAACCTTCATTGGCAATTTCTCCACCATCAAACAACCCCATCGTTCCAACATTACCAAATGTTTCATTTATAACTTTTTGTTTTTCAACTGGATCTTCAATTGAGTCTATTAAATTGTATTTTTCCTTATAAGGCACAAGTAATTTTTGAATAAAATTTGCTTTACCATGTTTAGATTTATTTGAAGTTAGTTCTATAGCTTTATTTACTGCTGATTTTCTTAATGTAAATCTAGCCTCATTGAGGTATGTAGGTATTCTTGAGAATCCACCACCTTGGCTAACTATAGATGATAATAATCCAGTAAGGGTGTCATCATTAAAACTAAATGATTCATAATCTTCATCTGTCCCCTTCTTTTTATTTAACAACATATTTTTGTTGCCTTTTTCTCTTCTAGCCTTCATCTCTGCAACAACTCCATCAACAAGACTTGGTCCGCTAAGTCCTTTTTCTTCTGATTCCGAAGAACCATCTTCCGAAAGTAATTCCGTATTGAGCGCTATCTCGTTTTCTGCAGTCGCACTCGGTACTACAGATGTTGTCTTTACTGGCTCTATAGATTGTTCTTTCAACACAGCATTAGGAAATTCTTTTAGAAATTTCTCAAGCTTATCATCAGAGACTCGGTAAAGTTGACCGTCTACTATGTATTCGTTCATACGTATATTATTTGATTATTAATAAACTATAGGTGTGTTCTTAGCGATTCTTTCTCTTAATTGTTTTTTAAGATCTGATCTCATTTTTGAAATTTCAGATGGAAGATATGATCTTCCTAATAACAATCTTCTAAGTAAAGTGTCCATTCTTGCAGGATTGTTTAAATCAAAAGTAGCACTATCTGTAGTATTGACAGTATTTTTAACTCCATCGATTGTTTCTGTAAATTTACCAGAGTTCCAGGTTAAAGTAACTTCATCTGACGCGGGATCATCGCCTTTTACAAATTGAACATCAACTATTGTCCCACCGCCTTTACCACCATACGTTGAATTTAAAAAGAAATCACTAGCATTTTTTTGATTTTCAAAACCATACAAATTATCTAACAATGTAGAGTTTTCTTTTCTAATTTGAACCAAAGGATCAGCAACATCAGCGCTTGATTTTCTTAAACTTAAATCTGTGTCTTTAACGTAAACATCAGCACCTTCTGTAATATCTTCTCCATCGTAACCCTCTATAGTTTTGTTTAATTTATTTATTGCTGCGGCTTGTTCTTTACTTGCTCTTCTTTTAACATAACCTCTTTTATCTTTACCAAAACCTCGTGTTAAATTATCTTCTAGAAATAATTCTTGAGTTTCTTTTGTTATAAATTCTTTAGCAGTGCCATTATTAACCATTTCCTGAAAAGTTTCTCCGTTTGGACCTATTTTAGTTTTATTTCTGTCAAAATCAGAACCTTTTCTACCCAAAGTAAAAGCTATATAATCATTTTGTTCTTGAGGTGTTCCGTTCATTATCACACTAGCTTTGTTTGAAGCTGGTTCATATAAGTTTTCTAACAACAAAGGTGTATTAACAATGTTTTGTTGGCTTGTTATATCACTACCACTTTCTGATCTTACTTTTAATGATAAATCAGTTGAAAAATCATCTGTTAATCCACCACTATCATCTTTAAATTTTATAGACTCTTGCATTTTTTCAGAATCTAAACCTTGCATTATATCAGTTAAAAAACCATCTTTTCTCCAATCATTCCAGTTTTGATCAAACACTAAAGACATACCATTTTTTCTTATTTCGTCTTGATCAGATTTAGATAGGTTTTTAAATGTTGCAGAGTTTTCATCAAAAGTTGTTTTAGCATAAACCATGTTTTCACCCTTAGAGCCCGCATATAAACGTTTTTCATATGTTACACCTTCTGGAGCAGAATTGTTATTTAATGCTAAATAAGTAAACATGTTTCTTGTTTTCTCTATTCCACTACCTTTAAACGTAGACTTTCTTCCTAAATCAGATCTTGTAAAGTTTAAATATTCTTCTTTTTCAGCAATCATTGAGCCCATGTTTAATTTAGCATCTCCCATGAAAGTTTGATAATTATTTACAATATCAAGCAAACCTTGCCTTTCGTCTTTACTCAAATTTTTCTTTGTCATTAACTCAAACCTAGCTTGTTTAGCGCCAACACTTCCATCAACACCATTTAACAAACCTTTTGCGGAAACTTCAAATGAATCTAACATAGGTGTTCCGGTTTTTGCTGCTAGATTTTTATTTTCTTGATAGTCTTTGTCATAAGCTAATTCTATTTCTAATAAAATATTTTGATCTTTCAAATTTTGCTTATCAGTTTCTTCTCTTTGTTTAGCTTTTATCTGTGCGTAATTCATTACACCCTGGCTTATTGATTGGCCAAAGCTTTGAACAGCTTTTCCATATATTTCTGCAGATCTATCGCGTATTATTGCTGGATTATCGTATGCTCCCATATTATTGCTTAAATAAATTACTATAAAAACCTACAGTATCGTTAGGTTTATACTGTGTGTTAAATGTGCTAGTTGTTGTAGTATTGGTGGGACTACTCCCTATGGCTTTCCCGCGTTTAACGTAGCATAAGCTCCCATTGCGGAACCAGCTAATTGGCCAACAGCACTAAAAGCACCGCCTATTGCACTAGCTTTTGCAGCATTTGCGTCAGCCTCCATTTGTGCCGCTTGACTTATTTGACCAGCAGCTCTATTCATGTCCATATTAGTTCTATTTTCTTGAGCTTGAAACATAAATTGTTTACCAGCAGCATCAGCACTTTGAACTCTTTGCCCTTCTGAAATAGCAATACTTTGTAGTCTTTGTTGTTCAGACATTTTTAACTGCTGCAGCTGTTGTTCGCCTTGAGCTTTTAGTTTTTCATTTTGAGCTTCTTGTTGTTCTATATTTGCAGCAACACCTTTTTTACTTTGCAAAGCAGCTTGAGCTAAAGCAGTTGCACCACCAGCACTAGCGCCTGTAGCTCTTAAAGTGTCTAATGTATTTGCTAATGCCATATCAGCCTGTTCCATTTGTATTTCAGCAGCTTGAGTTGCAACACCTAAATTTGCATAAGGATTACTAATTTGACCTGATAAATCCTTTGCCATACCAGATAAATCTTTAGTGCTAGCGTAAGGGTTTATTATGGTTGCTCTAGATGCTTTAGCTGCATCTAACTCTCTTTGTGCGTTAGTTTTGTTTCTTTGAGCTCTACCAGCTGCTTTATCTGCTTGATTAGCAGCAACAGCCCCACCAATTGCGGAAACCCCTGCGCCAATAGCTAATGCTGTCATTACTGCCATATTATATTGTTTTTACTATTTCGTGTGAAGGTTTATCATCTATATGATAACCTAGTTTTTTATGCGTATCTATAAGCTGTTTTGTTCTACCAATACTAAATATATATTTTATACCTTGTTTTTTACAAACACTTTCAGCACCTTCTATCAAAAGCTCTATAGCTTTTTGCCTATCATTTTCTCTATATTTAGGATTAGAAACAATCCATTCAAGTAAAGCTGCTTTAGAATTTGTTGTATATAAAAATCCAGCAACTATAGGTTGATCTTGTTTTTCAACAATAAAACCTCCCTTACCATTGTCTGGTAAAAAATCTTTTGCAGGTGCTTGCCATTCAGGCCAAGCATCCCACCATTCTACTAAAGTATTCCAATCAGAATCTTTTAGCATACGTATGTTTAATTCCATTTAATTTAATATGATGATTCTACAATATCAGAAGATACTGCAAATAATTCTTTTTTAGTTGTTGGGTAGTCAGTATTTATTAATTTAAACTTAACTGTTGACCAAAATCCTTTTATACCAGAAGAGCTAGCCCCCCAAAGTATTTCACCACCTGTTGATGTTGAAACATTTATTAAGTTAGCAAAAAATTTATTTTCTTTTCTTTTAAAATTATTAGCAAACATATCTGACTCTAAGGAGCTTAAATTAGTTTGCAATGTAAATTTACCTACTGGAGAAGCAATGTCACTAGAACTAGCTACCATGCTTTCTAACTGCCACCCGTCAACACCTTCGTAATTTATTGTTTTAAAGTTTTTAACTAATGATGGTTCTTTGTTTAAAATAACTGTGACAGTAGAGTCAGCAGCGGTGTTATTATAAAACCTACCATATTGCCCAGAATTATGTAACCAAATTTTTCCATCATAAAAACTATAAAAATTGTTAACTAAACTAGTTAAAAAATTAGGTTTATAAGTAAAAAAGCTAGTCCAACCTAAAACACCCTCATCAAAAGATAAAGTTTTATTAGTAGATGTAGTTTGTATTGAAACTACATAGTTTTTATTGTGAATATCCCATCCACCAATGATTTTAGTCGCAGAAGCTAATTCATCTCTAAAAAAGTCATGCATACCATAAGATGATATTTCTGTAATGCCATCAGCTGATAATCTTAACACACAACCTTTTTTTCTATCTGTAAAATATTTTCTAAAGCCATATACGGCAAAACTAAATGGATCTGTAGCAATACCATATTCGCCTGCATAGGCAACTATTTGACCTATAACTTGTTGTGAAGAAGTTATAGAAGCGTTACCTTCTGCTGAATATATAGCATCTTTGTCTATTAAAGCTCTACTGACTTTTTTTTCTTGAAATATTATTAAGTTAGTATCTTCTGCGTATAATTTCTGTATTGAACCATTTGCAGGATCAGCAGATTTTGTAATGTCATCTCCAACGGAAAATTGATTTGTATCATTAATACCTGTTCTAGAGTTATATATTCCTGAATAAATTAAAGAACTCAACCTGTGTTGTTGAAGAGGTTCTGGCTCATCTAAATAAGCTTTAACACCAAAATCAACCGTAGTATTATTGTAACCTCCTCTAATTCTAGATTCTTCAATATACCAATCATACGTAGTGTTAGGTGTAAAACTATAAGGCACGTTGGCATATGGCGTTACAGGCTTAGTAGCAGCCTCAACAATGTTTTTTAGCTTTTTAATTAAAAAAGTATTAAAATATTTTACCTCTATAGTAGTTGACATAGTTTTATTATCACTTATTTTACTTAATTATTACTTAACAAGTATTTACAACATCTACTAAACCATCATTTCCTCCAATAAAGAAATATCTTCTATTACCCGCGCCTGTCTGCCCACAGTTAAAAGAATAATATCCTGCTGTAGCTAAAGGAGAGTTGGTTCCATTTGGCCCTTGTCTTATTTCATCATTTACAGATGGAGTAGCACTGTTGCTTGTTTGGTTGTAATACAAGTTAGATCCACAATCAGGGTTTAAAGAACCGTTTATATTGCAGCTTTGGCTAAAAACACCAGAAGATGAAGCATTAAAAGGAAAGCCAATATCTAAAGATGTAACTTGAATTGTTTGAGTAGCTTCGGCAAACAAAGATCCATTAGCTACATTTCCATTAGCATCTTGTAATCTTATAGTTAAATTAAAAGTTCCAGAAGGACTAGAAGCACTGTTTTTAGATAACACACCAGAGGATGCATCGATTGAAAAAGAGTTTAAAGTGTTACCAGCTGTAATAGACCATTTTAAACCATCCGTATCATTAGCCGTGTCAGAAGATCCGTTTTCACCCGTAAGCGTAGCTAAAGCTCCAGTAACACTAGTATTTGTATTTATTGTTGATAAAGTATCTATAACAGGCACTACATTGCTTAAATTACCTGATAAACTGAGCTCTGTCGAAGGAACTCCAGCGTTGTCTACAACTACAAAAATAGTAAACCTTCTTACGTTTATAGTTTCATTATATACAAACTTTCCATTAGTTGCATTAGTTATAAAACTATAACCGTTATTACCATTATTTACATAGTTAAATTTACTAGTTATAGTAGCTCCAGTGTCATCAACAACTCTAAAATTTGTTATCGTTGTAGATGTTAGGTTATTTCCATTGTTGTCTATAGGGAAAACGTTTTGTATAAACGCTGATCCTGGAGCTAAAGACTCTGGCTGATTCCAATTGTAGGTTGAAAAATCAACAGCACCTGTAAAATTAGTTAAAATCGATGTGTTTAAATCAGATATTAAACCGACACTGGGCGTTTCCCAAAATATATCTAGTAAAGACTCTTGAGGATCTGTTTCGTAAATAGCTAATACAGGAAAATCATCAGAACCACTATTACTAGGATCTACAAGTCCTATAGCTTGATCTTTTGTACTTATTCTTACTAAGTAAGGGTTTGTATTTCCTTGATAAATACTAGGATGTGTGGAATTTGAAGTATCGTTACCAACTATAACGTCTTCTGGCCCAATAGCATCAACTGAGTGTTTTGTAGGTATAACAGTTGTTGTACTTACGAACGGGTAATAAGGTTTATTACTAGTAAAAGTAGCTGTAGATAAAGCAACATTTTGAACTCTACCAGAAAGTTTAACACTACTTCTATACTGTTTTTGTTCTGGACCAACCTCTGATAAATCTCTTGGTATTTTATTTATATTGTCTCCAAATAATGTAGAAAACCCTGTTTCATTGATTTCTTGTCCAAAATATTGAGTATGACCAAAGTAACCATTTACTATACCCGGTAAAAATACGTTATAATAATCTTGTTCCTGTTGTTTTACAACTATCTTATAAGAATACCAACCTTTTTCATTTAATGTATAAGAAAATTTTGTGTCAGGCGTAGAGGGGTTTACTTGACTATATATATCTATATTTATAGCACCATCGCAAGTTACCGTGTAAGGATTAGTTCCTGTTACAGAATTAATTTTTACATAATCTTTATATTCACCTCTTAAATAAGATCCAGCAGTTGGAACAACACTTGGGCCGTTTGCGTTAATAGTAAAAACATAAGTAAAGTTTGTATTATTAATAACAGGTGTAACGCCAAATGTATTAAAACCTAAACCAACATTATTAGCATATATTCCTGGTGTACCTTCGGATTCATTTATACTTGAGGGAATTACACTGTCTATTTTAACCTTTAAAGAATCGCCAAACCATTGTTTTATAGGTGTATCTATGTT
>Ga0233412_10001050_pt1 | contig 15130 bp, 6 predicted proteins | sample Na_anoxic_4_MG_FD_180667 | JGI IMG/M metagenome (GOLD analysis project Ga0233412, IMG submission 180667) | Seawater microbial communities from Saanich Inlet, British Columbia, Canada - Na_anoxic_4_MG | ecosystem: Environmental > Aquatic > Marine > Inlet | place: Canada: British Columbia...
TTGTTTCTCATGAGTATCAAATCTATTTTCCAACACATCGATTACACTAACACTAGATTCATCTAATGGGGGTAATGCAGCTAACTCTTCAAGGACAGGCGTCCCAACCAGGGCCATAATGAGACGATCGCCAGCGCCTTTTCCGCCTCTGAACTTAAAGTTATCAGTGCAATCGAGGACTTGCACATCTCGGAAGACCTTTGATATGAGCGGAATTGTTCTGTATGCCCACCAGTAATTGCTCATTACCAAAAGGAATGGACGTGTGTAACTTCTAGCCAGAGACCAAAATGTTGCGATGACAACTTGAGGGATCAAAGCTCTATCCCAGAGGAGGCAAACATGAATGCTGAAGAACAATTCAATGTGAGCAGAAGAAAAATGATCAAGAAAATTTACCAACGAACACAATAGTACTTCCAACTTACCCACGAAGGTTCAATGGCTTCGTGCAATCACCCTCAAAAAAGCCAACATGAAGTGTTCTCTTGTGATCTGAAACACTCTCCCATTCGTTCAGGAATAACTTGTAAATCTGTGATCCAATATTTAGACGATTGGGGTCAATTTCAATTCCAATCCAATGCGAGTTGCTGCTCACGGCAGCGCCACTGATAATAGCAACAAGAATGCCTGCCCCAATATCGACACAATGAATGGATGTGTTAGCTCCAAATAGTATTTTAGCATAAGAATTGATCCAATGATGGACAAACTCCCATGATACGTAATCGAAGGTCTGATGCACACCCCCGCCAAATGTTTGTGTACTAATGCTATTCGATAATCCTTCCAAGAGTCGGGCTTTGTTTTGAATAATGCCGTTAGCAGCCTTGCTCTCCTTTTCACGTTGCTCCTTCTCATCCTCATGGATGTCTTCAGCGATACTATCCATCATCTTTGCCATCTTTGAGATCTTCTCACATTGGGATAGGAAGAGTGCTGAGGCACAACTCTTTCTAATATCCAATACTTCATCTAACTGCAACCGTTTTGCTTTCAATGCAATTCTGTGAATCTCTTCGTTGATCTGTGATCTGTCGAATCTTTTGACGTTCAAGGAATCAATCCGCTCACTGCTGTTAACTTGATAGCAATGCAGCGATGAGTGCTCAGAGTATTCATTCAATGTACCATACCATCCACATCCGGAGGGACAATGAATGCGGAGAGATGGGATTGTATGTGCAATTTTGGGACAGTAGGTAACTTCAGGGGAAATTGTTCGACAGTCTGCAAAAGGGCACCAAAGAGGACTGTTTGTTGTCAAGCACTCAAAGCAACAGGTTCTCTGACAGCAGCCTAATCTCATCGGGCTCATGATGAGATCCATACATTTTTGACACAATTGATTCGAATCCATCTCATCGATAATGTAAGAGACGATTGTCTTATCCTTCTTTTCATTGTGGAATACTTCAATACATTGAGAGAGAGGATCAACACTTGGTATTGCGAAATCACTGAAGTCAATTGTTGTAGGCTTAGTCATCGGTGAAGAATGACTGTGAGCCTCCTTCAATCTTTTCTTGAATCTCTCTCTCATGGCAGCTTTCTTCTCAGCCTTAGTCTTTTTCCGTGTCTTAGTTGCCTTCTTCATCTTCTTCTTCGCCGTCTTCTTCTTCTTCCTCGGGTGACTCAATTTCGGTTTCTTCTTTGTCTCCGCCTTCTTCATCTTCATCGACTTCTTCTTCCTTAGTTGCTTGGTCAAGGAAAAGCGATCTTGAGGGAGAGCTTTGTGCTGCTCTGCATGATCAGTTCCTCTGCAAATCTCAAAAACATCCTTTGGATCTACCTCACTGTTGAAGAAATCAATAAGGTTGACCACTGTCTTTCTCGATGCTGACAAGGTTGTTGAAGAGCTTGTGTTTAAAGCTTGGCCACCATCTCGAGGAGCTTCGTGCTGCTGCATGGCACCTGCTTCGTCTTCGTTCCCAGTGCGATAGCTCCATAGAATAAGAGCAATCCTCATTCTTACGTTCGCATCAATTATACCTTGTTGAGTAAATGTAGATGTCATCAACTCAAGCCCGTGCGCAAGGTAATACATGCCTAGCAAGACGAATACGCCGCAGCTATGTCCGTCCTTCTGCCTTGGACAATCGTTGGAATGATCGACAATGCTCCAACGCTTGGTCCAGTCTTCGTATGTGCCAATTTCGTCTTCTCCTGTTTCATCAGCGTGTACATCAAACAGAAATTTCTGTATTGATGTTAGGTATGTGTAGTTGGTGGAATCACAGCCAAGGAAGTCCCATAGACCAATTACTTCTGAGCCCATGTCAACCATGACGAAGAGCCAATGATTTCCATTCTTGTGGATTGGGATGAATAGCCTTTTGAAGTCAAAGATAGAGTTGACGCCGCATGATTTTGCTGCTTTTGCAGACCACTTTCGCACTTGGTTGAAACCACCAGAAATCAACGCGGAGGCAAAATGTGTGTCATAGAAGTAAGTTCCATTATCGTTCATCTCCAATTGAAGTATCCCACAACAGAAAAAATTCATTGTTTCATCACATATCCACACCCCTGGTTGTAGGCGAGAAAAGTTTCCTTGTGTGATTGACAATGCACTTATCGTTTTGTGTTGGATAACGATTTTGTTTGCCTGGTGCTTGTAATACGTTTGAGAATTCATTAAGACTCGTGGCAGAGCCCTCATTGGCCATCTTAGTTCAGAAATGTTTGATGGCTGGATAGGGTGGTTGTCCCAGCTCATGAGGTAGCTACTGGGAATAGGCAAAGGCGGTGTTATAGATGACAACACTTGCGATGGAAGAGGAAGAGGAATGATTTCGCTTTTGGTAGCTGCATCTGTGTCTGAAAGATTGATCGAATCGCTCGGAGAAATATCGCAAGTTAGGTTTGCTGTAGCAATAGAATCATTTGCATATTTGTTTTCCAGCTGCGTATTAGAAGGTAACCCCGTTGTCTGTATCACTTCTTTGAGTGATGCTGACCTGGACAACTTAGCCATTAACACATCATTCTTGTTTTGATTCGGAAATGCAGCCGGCTCCAACACAGCAACCTTCACATTTGAAGTCTCTTCAATAGCAGCAGCAGCAGCAGCAGGCGATATACAAGTCAATGCCATATCAAACGCTTTTTGAAATTGCATGGCATAGTTGTACAGCCTCTTCTCTTCCTCAGTCCTTTTCATTCCATTCGAAGCAGCTGAATGTTGCTGAAGCAAAGCAGTACAACATGTCTCAAGGTCATACTGTGCATCATTAAATGACAATACACATGAGGAATTGGGTGAGTCTAATTCATCAAGAGTGGCGTCAATTTCAACAATGTGCAAGCCTGGCTCTGGGGAAAATACTGCATAGGCTGAGTCGCCTTCACCACATGACGATGAGGAAGTGTTTTCACCTGAAGTGGGTGCCAAAGATGCATCCCACCGTAACAGTCTAGCCACAACCACATCCTTTTCGCTATATTTAACATGACGAATTACAAACTTTGCCTTGATATTGGGACTAACATCCTTGCCCAAATCACAGACTAGTTCTCCGTAACTTTCATAGATTAGTGCTGGCCAATATTGCAATGGGTTTCCATCATTGTTGCCGTTGGAGCTGTTTTGGCGAGGGACCCAGTCGTCAGGAAGACGAACGAAACGAAGAACATTCTTGGTTTTGGTGGAGTTATTTGTTCGATTCAGAGCAGCCTTCTCCAAACTATGTACCTTCTTCTTCACACCTTTCGCTTTCTTGGTCTCCTCATTCTTCACAACAACCTCCACAATCGAAGTTTCTGCAGCAGTAGCAAAAGCTGGAGTCTCCAACACCCCCACACCCTCCTCCCTAGCTGGCAAAATATCTACATCGCCAAGGTCCAATGCTATACAATTCAATGCCATATCCCACGCTTTTTGAAATTGCATGACATAGTTGTACAGCCTCTCCTCTTCCTCAGTCATTTTCGTTCCATTCGAAGCAGCCGAATGTTGCTGAAGCAAACTAGTACAACATGAGTCAAGGTCACACAGTGATTCACAAAATGGCAGTAGACGTGAGGAATTGGGTGAGTCTAATTCATCAAGAGAGGCGTCAATTTGAACAATGTGCAAGCTGGGCTCTGGGAAAAATACTGCTGATTCTGAGTCGCCTCCACCGCCAGATGAGGAAGGTGCCACAGATGCATCCCACCGTAATAGTCTAGCCACAACCACATCGTGATTCATGTATTTCGTATGCAGACGTTCATACGGTTCCTTGATCTTGGGACTAATATCCTTGCCCAAATCACAGACTAGTTCCCCGTAACTTTCGTAGATTAGTGCTGGCCAGTATTGCAGTGGTTTGTCGGTGGTGGTATTTGTGGAAGGGATCCAGTCGTCGGGAAGGCGAACGAAACGGAGACGATCGTAGGATGGGTATAAGTTTGATGCAGAGCGGTAACGTGCGTATTCGTATTGGGCCAAGGCCTCGGTGGTAGCAGTTGGGGCCATGGCAGTAGCGGTAGCGGTAGCGGTGGTTGTGTGGGTGGGACGAGGGTCCTTTGAAGGGACAATTTGATTTGAATAATATTCAATACCATGAAATGATAAAGTTCCAAATGGCAGATGATCCACACCAGATCTTGTATTGTTGTCGTGGACATCGGCGGCGATGGCATTGTCCTTGCTACTGCCGATGGCAGAGTTATCGCCCTGCCCGGACTTTGGAAATATTCGATGCCACAACTTTAGTAACATTTATTCAGTCAACAAATAATTCGACCGATAGACTCGATCAGTAACTATCGTGCTGCCAAACTAAGACCCTGTAGCATAAGTAATACTAGGACATACACCAATTTGTCGTACAAATATGTGAGTCCCAACTACCCCAGCCCCAGCCTAGTGTGTTGTACAATTGTCTCGTTCACCTTATCCTCATCCTCATCTCTCTAGCTCTAGCCACAGTATAGGCACTCGAGGCGCCAGGAGTTTTTCGGCAGGCACGAGGGAAAAATGATGTGCAAAGATTTTAATGAGATTGAATGGCTGGTATGAAGTGCTCTTTTTTTTGCTATGTTTGGTGAGTGCTTGCTCTCATTTTCATAATGTGTATCTTATGTATCATTTTGCTCCTTGTTTTTAATCAGGTTTATGCCAGGTTTATGCCAGGTTTTCTCAAGTATTTATCTGGGTTCATAAAGGTGTATGCCAGGTTTTCCCAAGTATTTATCTGGGTTTTCTCTGTTCCTTGGGTCTTCCTTGGGTATCTGTATTCATCTTTTTCCCCCTTCTACGATATTTCTGATGGAAAAGAGAGAAGATAGGAAAAAACGTTGCATGAGTATTTACCTACAATATTCTCTTGCAATATTCGATATGGCCATTGTGACGCTTTTGTCACCATTGCATGCAGGAAGCCAATTCTATAAGGTGCGATGATGGCAAAGAGAAGCATATTAAGCAACGCATCAGAAACCCTCTCTAATCGTAACTTAGGGGAAGAAATTCGTTTCACTCACAACCCAGTCAAAGATTTCAAAACATCATGCTGCAAGAAGGTTGGCGATGGCGATGATGTGGACTCCGAAGCTGACTTCAAAGCGGCTTGCAAGAGAGTCGATGACAAAGATATATGGTGTATACTGTCGCTAATGAATTTGCCTAATTTGAATTACTGCGAAATTGAATCCAAAGAGAAAATTGCTGCAGGACTAAATGCTTTTAATTCCAATCACAAAATCACGGAGATTGTTGCACAATTAAGTAAAGCTCCCGCTTTTGAATTGGTTCAGTTTCTTGGTGAATGTGTTGTTTACAAATGTGTCTATCTTTGGCATACCAGGAAATTTAATGTTATTCTATTCTTCATCGGTAAAAGAATAAATAAGGGGTATGCATGGGACCAGCTGATGTGTGACCTGATTAGGTACATAACAAAACATGGGAAGCGTATTGCTGCATCATTGCTAAGACGCAAGCAGATTGCAAAATGTAGGGAAGCGCTGGGCAAATCACCAAAGGTAACAAGTAGTCTTGCCTTGAAGTGTGCATTGGATATTGTTCGCAACATTCATAGGGGAATTGATGACAACGTGCTGTGTGGAGGGATGACTTTGCTACATGGTTGCTTAGAGAACACTCAATTCAAGTATATTGGTAGGAAGGAGACTACATGCCTAATTGCATATACATTACAAAAAAACCTTATGATGATGCAAAGCCTAAAAGATAGGAAGAAACGAAAGTAAACAGTTGTGAGTTTTAATACTACTACGCTACTTTCGTAATTCGTGATGAGGGAGTCAGCAGGTGTGTTAGTGCGCGATAAGAGGGGGAGAAAGCAGCGCCATCTAGCAAAACAGTCAAAGATCTACCAACCCAGTCAAAGAACTCAAAACAACATACAGGGAAAATGTTGGCGATGGCAATGATGTGGTCTCTGAAATTGACTTCAAGCAGCTCTACACATTACACGATGGGAAGCCTACTGCTACATTATTGCTAAGACGAAAAGAATGGGCTGTAGCATTGCTTCTATGAACGTAACCCGTCTAAAAAGTGATAATGAGCTTGTATAGCATAACCACCAAGTATATTGGGTCGTGAGAAACGGCTCATGCGTATATTGACAACGATAGATGCAATAAGGTTGAATGGAGTGCTGCCAGCCATCCCGGATTGAACGTTTTAGACCATCGTCATGGGATTTAGCATCGCTTCTACATACGCAACCCGTCTGAGCAGTGCAAATGAGGTTGAATAGCATCACCCCCGAGTATATTGGACCGTGAGAAGTGGCTCATGCGTATATTGACAACGATGGATGCCATAAGGTTGAATGGAGTGCTGCCAGGCATCCCGGATTGAACGTCTTAGGCCATCTACATGGGCTGTAGCATCGCTTCTACGAATGACCCCCGTCTGAGCAGTGCTAATGACATTGTATAGCATCACCTCCGAGTATGATTGACCGTGAGAAGCAGCTCATGCGTATATTGACAATGCTAGATGCGATAAGGTTGAATGGAGTGCTGCCTGCCATCCCGGATTGAACGTTTTAGACCATCTACATGAGTTGTAGCATTGCTTCTACATACGCAACCCGTCTGAGCAGTGCTAATGACATTGTATAGCATCACCATGAAGTAGAATGGACCGTGAAAAGCGTCTCATGTGTATATAGACAATGATGGATGCCATAAGGTTGAATGGAGTGCTGCCTGCCATCCCGGATTGAACGTCTTAGACCATGTACATGGGCTGTAGCATTGCTTCTACATGCGCAACCCATCTGAGCAGTGCTAGTGACATTGTATAGCATCACCCCCGAGTATATTGGACCGTCAGAAGCGGCTCATGCGTATATTGACAACGCTAGATCCGATAAGGTTGAATGGAGTGCTGCCAGCCATCCCGGATTGAACGTTTTAGACCATCGTCATGAGTTGTAGCATTGCCTCCACGAGCGCAACCCGTCTGAGCAGTGCAAATGAGCTTGTATAGCATCACCTCCGAGTATAATTGACCGTGAGAAGCGGCTCATGCGTATATTGACAATGATAGATGCGATAAGGTTGAATGGAGTGCTGCCAGCCATCCCGGATTGAACATCTTAGGCCATCTACATGTGCTGTAGCATTGCTTCTACATGCGCAACCCATCTGAGCAGTGCAAATGACATTGTATAGCATCACTTCCGATTATGATTGGCCTTGAGAAGCGGCTCATGCGTATATTGGCAGTGTTAGATGCGATAAGGTTGAATGGAGTGCTGCCAGCCTTACCGAAATGGATGTCTGTGACCATCTACGTTGGCTGTAGCATTGCTTCTACGAATGCAACCCACAAAGCAGTGCTAATTAGCTTGTATAGTATCATCGCCGAGTATATTGGGCCGTAAGAAGCGGCTCATGTGCCTGTAGCATCGCTTCTACAAACTTAACCCGTCTGAGCAGTGCCAATGATCTTTTGTAGCAGTATGTTGGGGTGTTTCTGGCAAGCCCACACTGTTCCCTTGTCAAGAATAAAGCATGGCATGTAAGCATGGACAAACGTCTGGGCAAAGTTTTCACTCGTCAGTGAAGTTACAGTCTCGTACTCGTCGCTGACTTGATGATGGCCGACTATCAATACTTCTGGATGTAGATGCAACCACACAGAGGTGAAGAGGAGACGATCAGAGGTAGTTATTTTAGCAGCAGTCTACTTGTTCTAAATTTTTGTAACACCGTCAGTTCGAGGAACCATGTATTTGTCGATCCAAATGCAAAGTGCAGCGTCATTCTGCGTGCATATATTTGTGTAAAGTTCAAGACCTTCGTTTGTCGGGCACTTCTGTTTCCAATACTTTGCAATCTCTGAGGGCTTTTCAATCGCTTGGTTTCTTGGAACTATTCTGATATTGCTCATATCGTTAGAGCTGACACGAATAAAACAAAAGATATTGTAGTTCAACAATTTTAGGCCATCACGTTGGAGTGATTCTTTGAGGATATTAAATGCATACTCTGTCTTACATACCCACAAAGCGTGAGTTGGGTAGTCGCCAAAGTTGTACGTAGATGTTACAAGATCTCCATACTGACACAGATGAACTGATTGAACATTTTCTTCTACATTGTCTTGTAGGATCATGGTGTTATCTGGGACAAAGCCATCTGTCCTTAGTGTGCTGTAAAGATCCGTTACTGATGTGAAAGGCGGAATGTCATGAGCAAGCACATAAAAATCATTCGGACGAAGGACGTCATCGTCGTTGTTGTTCCTGGTTTCGGCAATGATATTATTCATGATCGTACTTTCGTCCCCCTTGGCCTGAAATACCGCGTGGAGCAGCCAAGGCTTCCTCCCACAATACGTTAGAAGTGGTGGTGCTGGTTTTGGCAATGTCTGGCTAGGATAAAATCTTGTCAGAGAGGAATCATGCATGATTGAATTGAGTTGGGGACACCATCTCTACACCTTACATTCTCGTCATATGTACCTCACATCGGCCTAGCCAATGATTGTGTGGTGGCAGTCTATAGTACTTTGCCGCCTGTTGGTTACAGTCATGGCATGGTAGATTTGCCACTGTTTCTCTCAGGTGTTACTCAGGTTTGACTCAGGTTTGTCTCAGGTTTGCTTCAGGGTTTTCTCTTTTTTCCATCACCTCGTACCATCCCAAGTTAAGCTGGTGAACTGCCGAGCAGAGAAAAGTCAGGCGGAGGAACATGTGGAGAGAGGCCAGGCTGTGGTATCTGAGCATTTGACTATGCGGTATTTTCCGAGGGAAAGGAGAGCTAGTCGAGTGTACAGCGTACACCTGGAGTTCATGATGTGGAGGCCAGGCTTGATGACTGCAGATCCAAGTGCCAAATTACTCGCGGAGTGACACAATCTTTTCTCTTTCTAAAGAGATGGCCATTTTATCTTATCTGCAGAATGCAATCGCGTCACGATGATTAATGTGGAAAGACACTTTTGGGGGTCATTTGAAGTCATTTGAATCTTCCGTCATGGTCGGCCTGTAGCTTCCGAACACACAGAACACTACAAAGCAAGCCCACAACTTTTCAAATCAAATCAACTGGTAGACTGCAACAAGCCTTGATCCGTCACTCATTGGTCAAGAGACACGGCTCTTCGAGTGTTGTAACCTGTTGGTTACAGTCATGGCATGGTAGATTTGCCACTGTTTCTCTCAGGTGTTACTCAGGTTTGACTCAGGTTTGACTCAGGTTTGTCTCAGGTTTGACTCAGGGTTTTCTCTTTTTTCCATCAGGGTTATTTGAGGAAGGCTGGCGCCAAAAAAGAATAAAATCAGCATGACAAACCATGGCTGAAACATGGCTGAAACATGGCTGAACCATGGATGAACCATGGATGAACCAAGGCCAAACATAGGTAAAAAATGAGAGTAAACAGCAGCGGCGGAAAAATGCCGAAATTGAAGTAAGAAATATTTTTAGCCTGATGGACATGGTAACTACCTTGCTGCTGGCTCATGCCTGTGTATCGATTGTAACAAGGTACCTCAACAGAATGATTGTCTCATGATATGTTCACTATGTCCATTGATATACCATCCATCCTGACCGAAACAGCTCTATATCACATTGTACTGGATGATTTAATTGGCGATAAGTTTGTTTGCCCACGTTACAAAGAAAGGTTGTCCCAAGAGATATGATATAATCGGTGATGAGGTATACATGGCCTAGCCAGTGATTGTGTGGTGGCAGTCTATAGTACTTTGCCGCCTGTTGGTTACAGTCATGGCATGGTAGATTTGCCACTGTTTCTCTCAGGTGTTACTCAGGTGTTACTCATGTTTGATTTAGGTTTGACTCAGGTTTGACTCAGGGTTTTTCTTTTTTTTCCATCAGGGTTATTTGAGGAAGAATGGCGCCAAAAAAAAGAATAAAATCAGCTTGACAAACCATGGCTGAAACATGGCTGAAACATGGATGAACCATGGATGAACCAAGGCCAAACATAGGTAAAAAATGAGAGTAAACAGCAGTGTCAGAAAAATGCCGAAATTGAAGTAAGAAATATTTTTAGCCTGATGGACATGGTAACTACCTTGCTGCTGACTCATGCCTGTGTATCGAGTGTAACAAGGTACCTCAACAGAATGATTGCCTTGTCTTCAGCCAACTAAGATGCATATATACCTCCACCTACACCTGCTCAAGGTCCTCTCCATATGCTGTGAAGCCTACTTTGAGAGCATGCTGGCTTGCAATGGCCGCATTGCCTCGGAGTTTGATGATCGTCTTGCAAGCATGGGAGTTGAAAACTTGTGCCGCATCACACAGTAGTAATAGGATGAACCTACATAAATGATAAGATTCCCAAAATGTTTCCATATCAGAGGATCCAATGTCACCTCGTCATTCAGGAAATTCTCAAATTGTTGTAGTCTTTCACCTGTCCTCGTGTCAATCGTTTATTTCCACCCGACCTTGTAGAAGCACGTCCACTTCGACCCTACCTTGTAGAAGCAGTAGACCTCTTCCTCTGATTTACTGGTAGCTTCTTGACCTTGGTCATCTTCTGATGCTGATAAGCAATCTTGCATAGTTTGTAGCTTGATTTTTTGAGCTTGACGATGACACTCTCAGATTGTAGTGTTTCAATTGCTGCGTTGAAGACTCTGTCATACCATTCATCATCGTTTCCAAGCTTAGTTCGAACCACGTTCTTAATAGCTCTCTTGGTTGAACCCGATCTCTCATTGAGCTCAATGATTGCATCTAATATATGGCTTTTGTACTTTGTCAAGTAGTGTACCTTGTCCATAACGCTTCCCATATTAGCTCGAAAAGTCATGACTATAACAACCCGGAAAATATCGCCATCGTAAGTAATCAAAAAGGAATAAACAGCAGCATGATCATACCCTGTTCTTCTGTCATTTTTGGAGTCTCGATGTCCCTTCAGAGTGTCCTTCGAGCTCCGAATGCTAATGTTTACATATTCCCATTTCATGTTAGGGCCAGTCCATCCAGCTTCTTCAAAGATTTGATTAACAATCTGAGTACGCACATGATCGCGGCACTTTCTGTTGCGATAACTGTTCACCTTCTTGTCAAAGTATTGCAGTGTAAGCACAAAGTCTGTGCTCAACTCATGATCCATTTCCTCCAACACACGCAGATTACAGTGTGGGAGTCTGTGACGTAAGCCATCAACCTTGTTCATATAAATGGTTGGATAATGTTGGATTTGCCCAATGCCAAAGTCAACACGAGCACCACGAGTATCTCTTGCGTCTTTGTCATTGATATGAATGTATTTGTTATGCATGAAGTGAAATAAGTTAGTGTGGAATCGCTGCACATCTGGTAAAGAGGTCTTCATATCTTGAACCAAGTCTGAGTTGTTAAAGAAAACTTGTAAAGGTCCCACAGCTGACAATTGTGTCTTTGAGTCACAAATATAAACTTCACCTATATTGGTATTGCTTTTGTGTGCAGTTGATGCGTCGCCATGCTCGATCTCATGAAGTTTGCAACAAATGTAAACAAAAGGTTGACGCGGAACCACTAGCTTTAGTTGATTTGCAACATTTCTAGAATATAAGCGGAACCAGAGATACCTATCAAACAGCGGCAGCGATCTTTGTCAGCTTGTTGCGGTATCACCATCCTTTTTCGGTTTCTCTTCACCATGTAATTGTAAATTCATACCCTCTGGCGACATTACAAACTTCTTTACATCCCTGAAATGATAATGAATTAACGTTGCCATCGTCCTTGCTTTGGTTCGAAAATGTAATTCCATTTTCTTTGCTCCCTTCAAAATGTCTTTATGCATCGACTGTTCAATCGCACTATTCGTAATCACCTCCTTAAGCCTTGTATTTGTTGCCTCAAATAATATCTTCATCAACAAGTCCACCATAATTTTGATATTGGCATCCAAATCTTTGTCAAGCACAATCCTGATACTGTCTAAGCCCTCGTCTCCATCGTCTAAGCCCTTGTTTTCATCGTCTAAGTCCTTCTCTTCTTCATCATCTTCATTAACAACAGCGAGTGCTCTGAAATTGTCTGATTTTCCCGCAAATGTAACTTCAAAATTGATGGGGGGTAAGGTCGCACACGTCATTGCCAACAGCACATACCGAACGGCAATTTGAATATCCTGTGTCCATTGTCCCAACAATACGTTGAGGGGATCTTTTTGCAATGGTGGAAATGTTATACCTTTTCTATTCGTCCATGATTCATTTGATTTGGTTTTGACCTTGTCTTCAGCAAGATCCCCGAAGATTCTGTAGAACATTGATTGCACTTCAACAGATTTTGCATTGTCTTCCAGTCTCTTAAATGAGTTCACCAATTGCAAAAATGAATGTTTGTAAGTTGCTAAGTCAAACGGAAGCAGGTATGTAGTAATGAAGGTTGTCATTGGCATTGCTTGTAACGCCATCCCAAACTCTTCTGATGAAAACCTGGTCTTTTTCGTAAATGATAGCTTATCTGGCCATGTCGTCATTTGTTTACAATTACCAAAGGGGTGTGCATAGACCGCATGTTCGTGTCTTAACCAGCTAAGTGCGGCTCCGTCAATCTTAGTCGAACACCGAAGCAAAGGGAAGGAAGAGGATTTGATTTCTCTTCCATCCAAGACACAAACAACTTGCGGAAATGCGGGTACGAATTTTCCACCACAGTGATCACATATATATTCGAGTTCATCTGCATTGTCTTGCAATTTTGGTTGTGATTGTGCTTCTTTCTTAGATTGCTTTTTGGAGGTGTTATTCCCTGAAGCTTTGTTGTCGGTGACTTGCTCTCCCTTCTTCATGCCTCTGCTTTGTACGGCACTGGCAACTGTTGTTGTAGTTGTATTGCGATCCTTTTTCGGCCTTACGTTCGTGTTTTGATTCGTGGTCGTGGTGCTATCCTCCATTTGCGAATTGAAGGCATCGGCACAATGATCTGACATTATTCCTTGTATAATCTTTATCATAGATCCCAACACCATCCCCGGCGCAGTAGAATCAATTGTATCCAACATATTGATTTTATTCACAATGAAGTAAACCAGGTAATGGAAATTGAAGTTGACAATAGTATCACTCTCACTCTCACTCTCATGATCTGCGAATTCAAATGTATCCATGCTCATATTCAATAACCTTGCTAATCCTTGAGCAAGTTTACCCACTAATTGTTCGAGGCGACTGGAATTGAGCACTGGGTAAGCGACCTGCAACTTCGCCATCAAGCCATTCCATTCTTCATTTAGTGATCTGGTCACGTTTAATATTTCAGACCATTCAACAAACGAAGCGAATAGGACAAGATCAGTACCAGGGTTGTTTTTCTTCAGATGTAGTAGACGCGTTGTCTCTGAAAGTGGGGTGCTGTGTCTATTTTGGCAGAGCACCACTCTAGTTCCAGCTTTTTCTTCTACTGCTTTCCTTGCCGTTTCAATGGTAGTTTCATCATGAAATTGTTCCTTGCAGTAATCAGACCCATCCCGTGACTTTTTCACTGTAACGATAATTTCAATTCTATCATGTCGAGCTCCATCCTTCTCATCAACCCGTTTGTCATTACCATTACCATTATCATTACCACCACTCTTACCATTACCATTACCACCACCATTAACCTTACCACCACCATCACCATCTTCCTCAACTTGGCTAGATGTATCCCCCCGATCCTCACCCGCATCTTCGTCAGATGTATCCCCCTGACCCTCACCATCGCCCTTATTACTTTTATCTGATGCTTGTGTTTGATTTCGTGTTGCCACTGCCAACGCCCCTATTACGTCTGAAGGAATAGAACTGTCATCATCGTCATCACTAAAACTAAATGATGGTTGACTTGCATTTTCATCGTGCTCAGACACTACCCCTAAATCCGAAGTCATCGTATGTCCCCTCGTCGAGTTCAGAGTGCTGCGTAACTTCTTCAAACTAACATTATATGCAGGGTTACCGACATCTTCCTTCCAATTGCTATTACTTATGTAGTAAATGTTGGCAGTTTGACCTTGTGTTTCGGCAACAACGTTTTTGTATTTGCCGGTGGTGCACTGATGTGCATGCCCAGGGCATAAGCCGATCATCTTCTTATTCTTCTCATGTTTTAAATACAAAAGAACGAAAGGAAAGTTTGTGCAATTTTCGAAGCAACAAGTTCCTTCATTATTCGCCAATGATTTCAAGTAAGCTCTTCTCTGATTTCCACCTGAGTAAACACCATTAATTTTACTACAATCTAATTGGCAATACGTTTGTTGTTTCATCCGCTTCGGCTTCTTCGACACTATCGAACGTGTTGACTCACTCTTTGATGGAGCGGATTTTGATGTTTTACGTCGATTTTCTTTTGATGTGGTGACCATTTTGATGTGATGTTATAGTGTTATCTGTTGTTGATGTCTATGGTAGGCAAGCTACATCGATTGTATCATGGAAATTAACGACGAAATGGAAGATAATCAGCGATGAAAATCCACAGCCAAAAAAAAGCAAAACCTAGGCTAACCCTGGGTCAGCCCTGAGCCAATAAGAGGGCAAACATTCTGAAACATTGGTCAAAAAATAGGCCAAACCTGAGCCAAAAAAAGCCAAACATTGAACAACCCTGGGTCAAACCTGGTCAAACCTGGTCAAACCTGGATCAAACAAAGATAGCAAACAGCAGCAGAGAAAAAGATGCAATA
>Ga0233412_10001051_pt1 | contig 15129 bp, 7 predicted proteins | sample Na_anoxic_4_MG_FD_180667 | JGI IMG/M metagenome (GOLD analysis project Ga0233412, IMG submission 180667) | Seawater microbial communities from Saanich Inlet, British Columbia, Canada - Na_anoxic_4_MG | ecosystem: Environmental > Aquatic > Marine > Inlet | place: Canada: British Columbia...
AACATTCTCGCACTTACCCGCATAGCAAAACCGGGACCATCAGCATAGCTGAAGGTTTAAGGGCGCTAATTAAATACCTCAATATTGTCATTCCGGCGAAAGCCGGAATCCAGGAGGGTACTGGATGTCGCAATGCGGTGCCCTGTTCAATTCCGAAGGACAGAGCAGCGTATTGACACAGGGTAGCTCCGGAAGATGGTACCGGGATCTTCGACTTGATCTTGAACAAAATCGAACATTTCTTCAAAGGTCTCATAATGTTAGAACTTGACAATATTCTTCCTTTGTCGTATTGCAGGCATGATGCTCGCATTTATGAAGAAAGGATCTCTCTATGGCTAATTCATTGAAACGAAAAGTTCTGTTCCTGGTCCCCCTGCTGCTCATATTCATTGCGGTCAGCGCTCTGGCCGTGAAGCGGGTTGAGGATCACACCCAAGAAAAGAATAACCTCAAGAGCAGGGAAGTTGCCCCACTTTCTGTCCGCTGCATAAGGGCCGTAACCGGGCCGATCCAGGCACTCGTTTTCGGCGAAGGAACTGCCAGGGCCGTCCGTCGTGAATTTCTTACCTTTGAAAGCCAGGGGAAAGTTACTTACGTCAAGCTAATGAAGGACGGCCAGATCCTGCGTGAAGGGGCCCTGGTCCGAGGGCCAAAAAAAGGACAAAAGCTTGGAGAACTTCTGGCATCCCTGGATAAACGTGAACATGTAGAACAACTGAAAATAACCGGTTCAAACTTGGAGGAATCCCAACTGCAAGTGACTGTGGCCCGTTCTCAAATCTCAGAGGCAGAGGCCCAGCAGGAGCTTGCCGAAGACAACCTGAAACGTCACGAGAAACTCTATAAGGTGAAAGCCATCTCCAAGCAAGATCTGGATATAGCACGGACCCGTGCTAAGACGACCCGCACTACTGTCAAATCTGCCAAGGCCAGATTTAAAGCGGCACAATCCGGGGTAAAGGCGGCTCGTGCCCGCATTAAACAGGCCAAGCTGCCCATGGAACGTAGCAGCATCTACGCCCCTTTTGACGGTGTGCTTTCTTACATCAATATCAAAAAAGGAGACTATTTCGGGCCCAGCCTTGTAGACATCAGCAGTGAGGAAGCCCTGCTCAAAACCATTCCCATGGTGGTCACTGATCTCACTCAATTTGAGGTGACCATGGAACTTCCTTCTTTTGAGGGTACTCTCGTCCGGCCGGGGCAACAGGCCATTATCATGACGTCTGCTGATATCGTTCCTTCTTCCTCAGATCTGGAACCGGGAAAACCCATTCAAAAAGGAGCGATTCGAGGTACGGTTTTTTCGGTGAGTCCAGCCATCAGCCCGGGGGGGCGCGCCACACGGATTAAGGTCAGAACAGTAAAAGACCCTCAAAGCATTCGGGATGGCATGTTTGTCACCTGCTGGATTATTGTGAAAGAGAAGACCGATGCTATCGTAGTCCCTTTTGATGTGTTTGTTTACCGGCAGAACAGACCCTACGTCTTTGTGGTTGACAAGGCCAGGGGCATTGTTGAGCAACGTGAGGTGGTTGAGGGAATTTCAGGTCTTTCAACGGAGGAGATTCTTAAAGGAGTAGAGGACGGCGACCTGCTGGTCACGGACGGACGTCATCGTCTCAGTCATGGGGCACCGGTGGAGATCATTGAAGTTGTCAGGGAGAGCCAAAAGTGAACGAAACCTCTTCACACCAGGAAAACAATCAGGATGAAGGGATCAAAATTTCCCCTCTGGCACGTTTCTTTTTCATCCGTCCTATCTTTGCCATCCTTCTCACCTTCATGCTTGTGGCTTCCGGCCTCATGGCATATCAGTCCATCGTAAAAGAAGCTGCACCCGATCTTGCCATTCCCCAGGCCACTGTTCAGACCGAATGGCCAGGGGCAGATCCTGAAACCATTGAAAAGCAGGTGACCAACAAGATAGAGAAGAAAATCAAATCCATGAAGGGCCTCAAGCGGGTGCGCAGCGCTTCCTTCAATTCTTTTTCTGTTATTGCGGTGGAGTTTCATTCCAACGCCAATCTGGCCGAATCCATGCAGATCTTGAGAGAAAAGGTTCGGGATGCCGAACCGGATCTGCCCCGCCAGGCAAAAAAACCCAAAATTGAGCAGGTTTCTGTGGACGACACCCCCATGTTGACCATTGCCCTGTTTGGTGAAGTGGACTCAATCATACTCGGTAACGCAGCCAAGTACCTCAAAGATCGGCTGGAAAAGGTGTCCGGTGTAAAAAAAGTTGATCTCGGGGGAAGACGCAAAGAGGTGGTCCAGATTCAACTGGATCCTGGCCGCCTGGTTGCCCTTGGGATCTCCCCCATAACGGTTCGGGACAGCATTCGAACCGCCAATCTGGACATGCCCTGGGATAAGATAGATAATGATAAGATCGGAGCGACTGTAAGGCTATATGGACGATTCCGTGATATCAAAGACCTGGAGAGACTCCCTGTAGCCCGCTTGAGCACCGGCCGTGTGGTACGTCTCAATGAGATTGCGGACGTCCATCGTGATTTAGCGAGGGAGAAATCTCACGTCGCAGTGAGTTGGTCCGGGTCAAAATATGCCCCATCCGTAGACGTGTCGGTCATGAAGGTCCCGGGCGTCGACACCCTCAAAGCCATCGACAGGATCAAAGCATTGCTTGAGAAAGAATTTGAAAGCCCCGCAGTGCCCTACGGCATCAAATACAGCATTACATCCGATCAGTCGGAGTTCATCTGGGAGAAACTGCGTGACGTGTTCAATAACGGCTGGCAGGCCATGCTCTGTGTCTTTATAGTCCTTTTTTTCCTCCTTTCCTGGCGTGAGGCCCTTGTGGCAGGACTCTCGATCCCCCTGACTTTTCTGGGGGCCCTTTCTCTGGTCTCCCTTATGGGGTATAGCCTCAATGAGATGGTCATTATCGGTATGGTTATCGCCCTGGGACTTCTGGTAGATGTCTTTATTTTGATGATGGAGGGGATGCACGAAGGCATATTCAGCCAAAAGCTGCCCTTTGGACAGGCCGCCGTCAAGGCTGTAAAAACCTATGCCCTTCCTGCCTTTGCCGGTCAGATGACTACGATTTTGGCCCTGGTTCCCCTTTTCGGAATCGGCGGAATTGACGGGAAATTCATCCGGATCATTCCGGTGACGGCCATCTGCTGTCTTGTGCTCAGCTTTGTGATCGCCCTCTTTATCGATATACCCCTTTCTCGCGCAGTCTTTTCTAAAATTAAAAAAGGTCATAAGAAAAGCCGAATTGACCGTTTGACCGAGGTGGCCTCAGAAAAGCTGTGTGCCTGGAGCCTGAGGGCAACGGTCCGAAACAGGTGGACGGCATTGCTGTGTACAGGCATCACCGTGGCTTTGTTGATCTTATCGTTGATGGGTATGGGGCTCTTGCCCAGTCTGCTCTATCCCAAGGCAGACGGACGGAACCTGGGCATTACCGTGGAACTGGCCCCGGGGACTACCTTAGCAACTTCCCGGAAGGTTGCTGAAGACCTGGGCGAAATCCTCCGTTCGAAACCCTACCTTCAAAGTGTCGTTAAATTCGTTGGGCAAAAAAGCCCACTGTCACGGAACTCCATTGCAGAGACCCTCATGCCTTTCAAGGATAGCGCCTATGTGGGATTTTCCTGTATTTTCACGAAACTGGAAGAAAGAGAAAAGATGGCCTTCCAATATTTGGATAGCCTTCGGGCAGAGCTGATCACGACGCTTCGGCCCTATCCCGGCACCACCCTGGTATTTACGCCCCAGACAGGGGGATCAACTACGGAAGACCCCATACAGGTTCAACTGACAGGGGACCAAATGGAAGAGCTTCGCCGCATGTCCGCAAAGGTTCAGGCGACCCTCAGAAAAATCCCTGGCGCCTCGGATGTTCGCGACAACCTGGGTCCATCTCGGCTGGACGTGAAACTGTTTCCCAATCGAGAGGCCCTGGATTTCTATCAAATTAATCAAAATGAACTTGCCTACCAGGTTCGTTTCGCCATGACCGATGATGAGATCGGAAAATTCCCCTTAAGTGGAACAGAGGAAGATCTGGAAATTCGTATGGGCATGGCATGGCCCAGTCGCAAGGGCCTGCCGGGCGGCCCAACACGGATCGAAGAGATGGGACTAATTCGGCCTTTCAAACCAGGTGGAGAGACCATACCCTTTTTCTCTGTCGTAAATCCTGTTCTGGGTGAGGCACCCCTCTCTATCACTCACCAGGGAGGACAACGATCGGTTACTGTTATGTCCAAGACCGATAACCGGACCGTCACTGAGATTCTTTCCGACCTGAAACCGATTTTGGAAACAATGAAAGCAGATTGGCCCATGGGTTATGATTATCATTTCGGGGGAGAGGCCGAATCTTCGGCAGAGACCTATTCTTCCGCAGGAAAGATGTTTATCGTAGCCATTTTTCTGGTCTTTGCCGTTCTGGCGCTCCAATTCGGTTCGTTCAGCCAACCATTCATTATCATGCTCTCATTGCCCTTTGCCATGATCGGAACCTTTGGAGGATTTTTCCTGGCCTGGATTCCTTTCTCCTTTCCTGCTATGATAGGTATCATCTCCCTCGTGGGAATCGTGGTAAACGATGCCATTGTTATGCTTGATACAATGAACAAACACCGAAAGCGGGGGCTCAACGTGCGGGAGGCAGCTGCCAGGGGGGCTGCGGACCGGCTCAGACCTATTATTAGTACAACCATAACAACGGTCGTAGGCTTGATCCCTCTTTCCCTCAGCAGTCCCGTGTGGATGCCTCTTTGTAACGCCATTATCTTCGGTCTGATTTCAGCCACGCTGATTTCTCAACTGGTTATTCCGTGCCTATACCTTCTTATGACACCTGACAAACCCTTGACAGTGACAGAATAAGAGTTTGTTAGGGCAAACCAAAGTAATCGGAAAACCTGACACACCAAACAAACCCGGTCATATTTCATAAAACTCTTGCAGAGGCTGATAGGTAAAGGGCTTTTTCTGGTACGTTCGAATGCCGCGAACAATGGCTTCGGCCGCGGATAGCGTGGTAATAAAGGGCACGAGGTACTTGATGGCCGTGCGGCCGATTTCATACTCGTCTTGCCTGGAGCGATGCCCCAGCGGCGTTTTGATAATTAGATGGATGTTTCCGTTTTTGATATCATCCACAATATTGGGGCGCCCCTCGCTGATCTTCAGGACAGTCTTCACCGAAATGCCCCGGTTGCTGATATGTTTGGCAGTTCCCCGAGTGGCAACCAGCTTCCAGCCGAGATTGTTCAGGTTTTCAGCAATGGAAAGCATGCGATCCTTGTCACTGTCGTTGACGCTGATAAAGACAGTGCCGGATTTCGGGATGTTAATACCGGATGACTGAAATGCTTTAAACACCGAAGAGCCGAAGGTGGGGGCAATGCCCATGGCCTCCCCTGTGGAACGCATTTCCGGCCGGAGATAGATGTCCGCTTTATCAAACCGATCAAAGGGGAACACCGATTCTTTGACGGCTGTGTATGGCAAATCGTACCGGAATTTGTATCCGATTTCATGGAGCTTTTTACCGGCCATAATTTGAACCGCCAGTTTGACAATGGGAACCCCGGTGGTCTTGCTCACAAAGGGAACGCTTCGGGACGCTCTTGGATTCACCTCCAGCACATAAATGGTATCAAACATAATGGCATATTGAATATTGATAATCCCTTTTACTTCCAAGGCATTTGCCAGCAAGCTGGTGTATTCCACAATGTCTTCCCGTTGTTCACGGGTCAGCAGGTACGGCGGCAGCACGGCCATGGAGTCGCCGGAGTGGATTCCCGCCTCCTCGATGTGTTGCATAATGCCGCAGATTTCGGTCGTTTCGCCGTCGGAAATGGCATCCACATCAAATTCGTAGGCATCTTCAAGAAACCGATCCAGAAGGACCGGGTGTTCAGCCGAGGCGGTCACGGCATTTTGCATATAATGCTCAAGGGCAGTTGTATTGTAAACGATCTCCATGGCCCGGCCACCCAATACGTATGAGGGTCGTACCATAAGGGGAAATCCTATTTTTTCTCCCACTCCAAGGGCTTCCGCCACGCTGGTGGCGGTGCCGTATTGGGGGTGGGGGATATTCAATTCATTTAACAGGGTACCGAAACGGTACCTGTCTTCAGCCAGATCGATGGAATTCGGGGACGTTCCCCAGATGGGCACACCGACCTTTTCCAGAGGGAGGGCCAGTTTCAAGGGGGTCTGGCCGCCAAATTGGATGATAATCCCGTCCGGTTTTTCAAACTCAATAATATTCAAGACATCTTCATAGGTCAGAGGTTCAAAATAGAGTTTGTCAGCCACATCATAATCGGTGCTGACGGTCTCGGGGTTGCAGTTAACCATGATAGCCTCAATACCAAGATCCTTCAGGGCCATGATGCCGTGGACACAGCAGTAGTCAAATTCAATGCCCTGACCGATCCTATTGGGGCCGCCGCCAAGAATAATGACTTTTTTCTTATTGGAACGAATCGATTCGTTTTCACGGTCATAGGTAGAGTAGAAATAGGGAGTAAACGATTCAAACTCGGCAGCGCAGGTGTCCACAATTTTATAGGACGGTAATACACCGGTGTTTTTTCGCAGCAACCGGATCTCTTCTTTGGATTGGCCAATAAGCTCACCGATGTGCTGATCCGAGAAGCCCATCCGTTTGGCCTTTCGCAGCAGATCCGCCGAAAAGTTATCTCTCCCGGCAAGATCTTTTTCAAAATCAACAAGCTGTTTCATATGCTGGCAAAACCAGATATCAATACCGGAAATATCGCAAATTTCCTGGAGGGTCATGCCGATGGAAAGGGCCTGCCAGAGTTTCAGAATTCGATCAGGTGTGCCAAAACGAAGGTCTTCCACCAGATTCTCTTTTTTGAGTTTCTGAATATCCATTCCGATGGCATGAAACCCGGACCAGTCGTTTTCAAGTGACCGCAGCGTTTTGTTCAGGGCCTCCTTAAAGGTCCGCCCTATTCCCATGGCTTCGCCAACGGACTTCATTTGGGAGGTAAGCCGCTCGTCGTTGCCTGGGAATTTTTCCATATCCCAACGGGGAATCTTAACTACCACATAATCAATGGCCGGTTCAAAACAAGCCGTGGTTTTTCGTGTAATATCGTTTGGGATTTCATCCAATCGGTAACCGGTAGCGAGTTTGGCGGCAATGCGTGCAATGGGAAACCCTGTGGCTTTAGAAGCAAGAGCTGAGCTTCGCGACACTCGGGGATTCATCTCGATCACCACCATGTATCCGTTGTCGGGGTTTACGGCAAACTGGATATTGGCGCCGCCGGTTTCAACACCAACCCGGGTAACGATTTTTTTAGCCGCATCCCGCATGACCTGGTATTCCATATCAGTGAGGGTCTGTGCCGGCGCCACGGTGATGGAGTCACCGGTGTGGATGCCCATTGGGTCAAGGTTCTCAATTGAACATACCACCACAAAATTGTCAGAGGCATCCCGCATGATCTCCAGTTCATATTCTTTCCAGCCAAGCACTGACTCCTCGATAAGAATCTCCGTGATCGGACTGGCGGAAAGACCCCACTGAACCGCAGCGGAAAACTCTTCCCGGTTATAGACCACGCTGCCGCCGATTCCGCCCAGTGTAAACGCCGGACGGATAATCAAAGGAAAGCCGATTTTTTCCTGAAGCACTTCGGCTTCTGCTAAAGTATGGGCACAGCCGCCGTCGGGGACTTTCATGCCGATTTCTTCCATGGCGTTTCTGAACAGCTCCCGGTCCTCGGCAACTCTGATGGTCTCCAGATTGGCGCCGATGAGTTCCACACCGTATTTCTCCAACACACCGTTTTCTGCCAGTTCCACGGCCAGATTTAAACTGGTCTGGCCGCCCAGAGTCGGCAGAAGAGCGTCGGGACGTTCTAATTTAATAATTTGAGTAATGGCTTCGGCATTCAGGGGTTCAATGTAGGTCCTGTTGGAAAACTCAGGGTCAGTCATGATGGTAGCAGGGTTGCTGTTGACCAGGATGACGATGAATTCCTCTTCCCGCAGGGCCTTACAGGCCTGAGTACCTGAGTAATCAAATTCACATGCCTGGCCGATGACGATGGGGCCGGATCCTATGACTAAAATTCGTTTTATGTCTTTTCGTTTCGGCATGGCGGTTATCGCATGTCCTCGATAAACTGTTGAAAGAGATACCGGCTGTCGTGTGGACCGGGGGCTGATTCCGGGTGATACTGCACGGCAAAGGCCCTGAGGGATTTATGTTTGAACCCCTCCAGGGTGTTATCGTTGAGATTCATGTGAGTGATCTTAACTTCATCTTCCGGCAGGCTTTTAATGTCGAGTATAAAACCATGGTTTTGGGAGGTAATTTCCACGATATTCGTTGGAAGATGCTTGACCGGATGGTTGGCGCCATGATGCCCGAATTTTAGTTTTGAGGTTTTTCCTCCCAATGCCAGGCCCAGAATCTGAAGCCCGAGGCAGATGCCGAAAATTGGTTTTTTGCCCAGTAGATGCCGGACGTTTTCAACAGCATAGGTCACCGGTTCGGGGTCACCAGGGCCATTGGAAAGAAAAATGCCGTCCGGCTTCCAGGCCAGCAGCTCTTCCGGCGGGGAACCAGCCGGAAAGACACGAAGGGAGCAGCCAGCATCATAGAGCAGGCGCAGTATGGAAAACTTTACGCCAAAGTCGTAAACGGCCACTTTAAAGGGGAAGACCCGGGGTGAAGCCTCCGGTGATTCTACTGGCCAGTCGTAGGGCTTATCGGTAGTCACTTCACGAACAATATCCCGACCCTCCAACTCGGGGAAATTTTTCAGGGTGTCAAGAAGCGTATCAACAGGCTCTTCACTGGTGGTGATCATCCCCAACTGGGCGCCGTGATCCCGAAGATGCCGTGTTAGGGCACGGGTATCGATTTCGCTGATGCCTACAATCCCGTAATGTTTCAGGTAATCTTCCAGAGACCGGTCCGCCTGCCAGTTGCTGAATACCGGGCTGTACTCTCTTATAATGAATCCGGCAGCATATATCCGACGGGATTCAAAATCCCGGGGGTTGACGCCGTAGTTGCCTATCTGGGGATAGGTCATGTTGATCAGCTGATAATGGTAAGAGGGATCAGTTAAAATTTCCTGATAACCGGTCATGGCTGTGTTAAACACCACTTCCCCGACGCTGGTTCCCCGGGCACCGAGGGAAACCCCTTCAAACAGGGTCCCATCGGAAAGTAATAGTCGTGCCGTCATGGATATGCTCATGGATATGCCGCTTTCAACCTGGTTGTTATTTTTTCAAAAGCCCTTTCTCTCGATTGTCTAATCTTAGGGCTCGCTGTATTTAATCTCTTTTAAACTTGCTATAGTCCGGGTGCCGATACTGGCTTTTCCCACCGCCGTCAATAGCGAGAAGAGCTTCCACCTTTTGAGGCAGACCGAAAAGCTGAATAAAACCTTGGGCGTCCTCCTGGTTGTAAACGTCTTCTTCTCCGAACGAGGCATAATCTTCCCGATAGAGACTGAAGGGGCTTTTCCGGCCGGCGATAATTATATTTCCTTTATAGAGCTTCAAGCGGATCGTTCCGGTTACCCGTTCCTGGGTAGTTTGCACAAAGGCGTCCAGGGCCTTTCGAAGCTGGGTGAACCACATACCGTTATAGACCAGTTCGGCATATTTGACCGCAACAGAATCTTTGTAATGCATAATGTGCTTATCCATACAAATGCTTTCCAGAGCCTGGTGCGCCTTAAAGATTACAGTACCGGCGGGTGTTTCATATACACCCCTGCTTTTCATCCCCACCACCCGGTTTTCCACGATGTCCACTCTTCCGATGCCGTGGGCCCCGGCAAGTCGGTTCAACTCGGTAAACAACTCCACCGCAGGGAGTGCCTTTCCGTTGAGACGGGCCGGCACGCCTTTTTCAAATCCGATCTCAATATAATCAGGCTTGTCCGGCGCATCTTCGGGACTTACAGATAGCTGAAACATGGATGCATCGGGCTCGTTCCAGGGGGATTCCAAAAGGCCGCCTTCATGGGATAAATGAAACAGATTTCGATCACGGCTGTAGATGTCTTTTTCAGTCTGTGCCACCGGCACATTGTACTTTGCAGCATATTCCAGGGCATCTTTTCTGCTACGTATGTGCCATTTCCGCCAGGGGGCGACTATTTTAAGTTTGGGGTTTAGAGCCATGATACTTAATTCGAAACGAACCTGATCGTTTCCTTTGCCGGTGCAACCGTGGGCCACAGCATCGGCTCCTTCATCTTCGGCAATCTCCACCATATGCTTGGCAATCAGCGGTCGTGCAAACGAGGTGCCCAGGAGATAATCGCGCTCATAAACCGCTCCTGCCTGGAGTGTCGGATAGACATAATCCGTGAGAAATTCTTCCCGAATATCTCGGATGTAAATTTTGCCGGCACCGGAAGCAATCGCCTTTTTATCCAACCCTTCCAACTCTTCTTCCTGGCCAAGATCTGCACAAAAGCAGATTACCTCGCAGTTGTCATAATTTTGCTTCAACCACGGCACAATGATAGAGGTGTCAAGCCCGCCGCTGTATGCTAGAACGACTTTTTTCAATCTGTCTTTTGCCATAATACGATTCCTTTCCTGACTTTTAAGCAAAAAAAACCCCGGCAGTCGCCGGGGTTTTATGCAATTTATTAGGGTTCATCCAGTCACCTTTGCCAATGCATAAAACACCCGGCCTCACGTCGGTTACTGCGACGGCGGATGCGGTTGCTCGATGCATTTGAAACAGCGCTGGTATAATTCATATTTTTCATCTCAAAATTTCCATAGACCATGCCAAATCATCACATGTTTGTCAAGAAAAAAATGGACTGTGATTTTTCCCCGATCAACCGAGAACCTTTTGCCAGTAACCCAGGTTATTGCGAATTTCTGCACGGCCCGTGCCACCCTGGCTTGAGACCCGGTCTAATATTTTATCACAGGACAGTATTTCAAAGACGTCTTTTTCAATTTCCGGACAGATTTTTTTCATGTCTTCCAAATCGAGATCGGCTATGGGCTCGTTGCTTGTTTCCGCAAGTTGCACGATTCTTCCAACGATATGATGGGCGTCTCTGAAAAACACTCCCCGGGCTACAAGGTATTCAGCCATAGCCGTTGCCTCCATAAAACCTTTTGTGGCCGAATCCATAAGCCGCTCTTTATTGAAATTCGTATGGTCTATTACTTCCGCTAAGATGTTCACTGAAGCTGACACCGTGTCGTGGGCATCAAAGGCTCTTTCTTTATCTTCCTGCATGTCCCGGTTGTACGCCTGAGGAAGGCCCTTCATGAGTGTCATCAGGGCGTACAGCGCCCCGTACACTCTGGCCGATTTTCCCCGCAAAAGTTCATGGACATCCGGGTTCTTCTTTTGGGGCATGATTGAAGATCCGGTGCAGTAACCGTCATCAATGATAATATAACCATACTCGGCACTGGCCCAGATAATCATATCTTCACAAAAATTACTGATGTGGGTTGAGATGAGGGACAGGGCAAAGACATATTCAATAATAAAGTCCCGGTCACTCACCGTATCCATGGCATTTCGAGATATGGTGCTGAAACCAAGCGCTTTCGCCACATGCTTTCTGTCGATATCAAGGGTGGTGCCGGCCAGGGCGCAAGCGCCCAACGGCAGTACATCCGCTCGTTTCAGGCAGTCCTCAAGGCGCGAAATATCCCGGTCAAATTTTTCAATAAAGGCCAAAAGATAGAACGCCACCCCCACCGGCTGGGCGTGCTGAAGATGGGTAAAGCCCGGCATGAGCAGTTTTTCTCCGGCAGCGGCTTTTTTCAGCAATGTGAGCTGAAGTTGTCTTACCCGTTCGATAAGTTTGTTCCCTGCATCCTTCAACCAGAGGCGCATATCGGTTGCCACCTGGTCATTTCGGCTGCGGGCGGTGTGAAGTTCTTTACCGGCGACACCGATTTTTTCAGTAAGAAGGTGCTCCACCAACATATGGATATCCTCGAATTTCGGATCAAAAGCGACCTGACCGGTTTCAATATCCTTTAGGACATCGTTAAGACCTTTGATAATTTTTTCCGCATTTGACTGACTAATGAAACCTGACTTTCCCAGCATGTCGGCATGGGCAATGCTGCCCAGAATATCATAAGAGTATAATCGCTGGTCAAAAGACAACGATTCCGTGAATTTTTCTACAGAGGGAAGTGTGGCCTCCTTAAATCGTCCGTCCCATGGTTTTTTCATCATTTATTTCCCTTCCATACATTCCTTTTTCACCTTTATAACTCAAACACCGTCACCAGTCCACTGTTTTGAGTATAGGAAATTGTCCGAGAATAGACTTCTACTCGGGTTTGGGATCTATAAGTTAACGATTCAGCGCAAAACGGCACCAGTGGTGGTGCGTTTGCTATAATGTGGCAGCATCGCCCACAAGGAGTTGGTCTATTGTTTTTCCTGCCATGGTTTTCCTCCGATTACCTTCAACAAAAAATTTATCCGGCCACTTTGTATATTTTGCAGAGTAGCGCCCTTAGTTGATAGGTTCCCATGGCCGGATCATAAGGCGGTGCGTTATTTGTCAGAATGTTTGCATTGGAATTCCATATACCGTGCTCTGGCCCCGTTTCTTCAGGAAACCACCAACCGTGCTCAATGTGCACGACTCCCGGGTGGATTCCCTTCGCGAGCCTGGCCTTCTGTTTTATCCTGCCACGAGCCGTTTGTATCCAGATCCATTCCCCGTCTAAAATATCCAGCTCATCAGCTGTTCTCGGATTGATTTCCACGAGGGGAGAAGGATGCTTTTCGCGCAATGAAGGGATTTGACGATACTCCGAGTGAAAATAGTAAGGAGTCCTTCCGCCTGTTGTCAAAATCAGCGGATAATCTTGTGCCAGCGCTGGTGTACTTAAAGGACTTTCAGGAGGTTCCTCGTAATAGGGCAGTGGATCGTACCCATATTTTTCCATAATACTCGAGTAAAGCTCCACCTTTCCCGAAGGCGTGTTGAATCCTCTTTTTTCAAATTTCCTATATCTCATCGGAACCGATATAAATCCTTTTTCTTTCAGCTCATCAAAAGTGATACCCAGCTTTTTGAGTTGTGTGTTGAACAGGTCTTCAAGCGATTCGATTCCTACAGATAGGTTCAGCCGCCTTGCCAGATCGATGAGAACTTCTTCGTCCGGCCGGCACTCCCCTATCTGGATAACTTTCTGTTGAACAAGGGCAAAATTGTAAGCGCAGAATGGTAGTCCGACGACCTCATCAACCTCTAACCAGGATGCGGCCGGCAGAACGATATCTGCAAGTTCGGCGGTAGGCGTCATGTAGAGATCCATCACGGATAGGAAATCGATCCGCAACAGGGCTTCATAGGCCTGTTTGGCATTGGCATAGGTTGCCAATGTGTTGTTTCCAAAGTTAAGAAACGCCTTAATCGGGTAAGGCTTCCCCGTGCGGATGGCATTCATAAGCGTCGGCATGTGCGCGGATGGGAAGGGAGCCTTTTGACCACTTAGAAGTTTATATCGGTCCGCCCCTATGCGTTTCTCTTTCATTTCGTCGGTAAGGTTTTCCAAAAAAATTGGAATATCATCGATCACTCGCATTCCCAATATCCAACCACCGGGGATATCAATATTTCCCGTAATTCCCGGTATCAGGGCCACCGCTCGGACCGTTTGAAAACAGTTGGGCGTATGCTCTATCGCAACCCCCCATTCAACCGATGCGGGTCTGTTATTTGCAAACAGTCTTGCCGACTCCCTTATCTTGTCAGCGGGAATCCAGGTGATTTTTTCCGCCCACTCCGGTGAACAACTCCGGACACGTTCCGCCAATTGATCAAACCCGACCGTCCATTCATTTATAAAATGGCTATCATAAAGTCCTTCCTGGATAATAACATGGATCATGCTCAAGGCCAGGGCGTCATCCGTTCCCGGACGTATCTGAAGCCAGATATCCGCCTTCTTTACTGTCTCCGTCTCACGTGGATCGACAACGATGAGTTTTGTTCCTCTCTTGATACAGTCTCTCACCTTGAACTGGATCTCACCGTCCGGTCCCGTGACCAGGGGATTATGGCCCCAGACCAGGAGGCAAGCCGGATTCACATCCCCGTAATAATCACAAATGGGTAAATCCCCATAGGTGATCCCACCGGCATTGATCCTTGGGTGAAAGCACTGGGCAGCACCGGGTTCGCACCAGTTCGGCGTTCCCAGGGCATGGGCGAATCGAACCACGTGCCGGTAATGATGACGTCCCGTTCCCTGGCCGATCGCGATTGACTCAACCCCAAATCTCCCTTTGATTTCTTGTATTTTATTTACGATGGCATTAAGGGCCTCATCCCATGAGATCTGCTTCCATTTCCCCTCCCCTCTTTGACCTACTCTCTTGAGCGGGTGCTTTAAGCGATTCGGATTGTAAAGCTGATCAATGCTCGACATCCCCTTGACACACAGCTTGCCCCTGTTCAGCGGAAATTCGGGGTCACCCTTTATCTTGACCACTTTACCGTTGTTCACGTGAACCATTGCGCTGCAGCCCCCATGGCACATTCGGCATGCACTTCTATATATTTTTTCATTTTTGCCTGAGTTTGGATTTTTTAAATTAGATATTGGAGACATGATACGTTCTTCTTTTCAGGTCAATGATATCCCACACCACCAGGATAGGAGATGATATCGCAATTTTATCATCTCAGGATCTCCGAGCGGTTACTGTTTTTTCCTGAATTCTATATAATAAATCGAAGGATGGGTCTCATTCTCGGGTTTCAGAACAAAACAGTCCTTTCCCGACTCTTCCCTGGATCTTGAGATGTCACTTTTTTCGTCTCCGAGATCTCCTGAGATCATGGCGCCAGCGTTGCAGGCCGCTGCACATGCAGTCAGATGGCCCTGTTCGATCAAATGTGCGCACAGATCGCACTTTCGGGCAACCTCTTGATCACTATCCAGGCAGATCATATCGTAGGGACATGCAGGCAGGCACACCGCACACCCTGTACAAGCTTCTTTGTCGATGCGAACGAGGCCGTTGGTCTGTTTGCAGATAGCCTCAGCGGGGCAGGCTTCGACACAGGGAGGATCGGCACAATGCATACAAAGTATCGGTTGGTA
>Ga0233412_10001052_pt1 | contig 15129 bp, 16 predicted proteins | sample Na_anoxic_4_MG_FD_180667 | JGI IMG/M metagenome (GOLD analysis project Ga0233412, IMG submission 180667) | Seawater microbial communities from Saanich Inlet, British Columbia, Canada - Na_anoxic_4_MG | ecosystem: Environmental > Aquatic > Marine > Inlet | place: Canada: British Columbia...
ATATAGAATACATTTTTGATTAAAGCTATTCCGTTCAGACCATTCTAAGGCTTCGTCGAACGACTCGAATGTCTGGCTAGCTATAAAGGTTGTGTCTGGTAAAACTCTCAAAACGATATCTGTTACATCGTCAATATTAGCATCTTTAAAATACTCTCTTACACAAACTGATGTCGTTTTAAAATTCTTCCTGATACGTCGGAGAACATTTTTCTCCATTTCTACATTTTTTTCTTGCTCTGTAAGATTCATTTTTGTGTATAACTATATTCACATAATAGCTTTTATTTACATTTCTTACAATCTTTACTGGTTAATTCGTATCCCCAATGTTGTAAAGTTTGTCGTATTTTAGGACTAACTTCATAATCATTATATTTTGCCTTTTTATCATTTATCATATTGATTAACCATTTTCTGAATCTACTCTTTGGGCCAGCTGTTTTTTCCCATCTACTTATTTGCCATTCGTCGTCTGGACCTCGTTCGCCTTTATAAAAATCACAATACCATTGAACCCAACCATAGGGATGATTTTTAGTTATCCATTTCTTTTCCTCCCAAAATTCCAGGGTTGTTCCTACCTTGACATTATACTTATTAATGGATTTATCGTACTCGTCCCCGTCTCTTGTCATCCAATCATCTGGTATTCCTTTCCACCAAGATTTCGGGTAATCTAAATGTTGATTTTTATATTTTTTATTTGTTACAGACGAGTATATAGGTCTCCAATATGTTCCTCCAAAACTTCCTAATTGAAACATTTCTCTCGGTGTTAAATTAGGTCTAAATTCAGGATAATCCTTAAAGATAATCTCTCCACTACTATTTTTATTAGGCATATTATAATTATCATATATTATAATATAAATTATAAAATATGATTGTTTCTCATAACATATAAAGATTAGTATTCAATAATATATATAAAAAATAGATGACTAATGTGTTAGGCGTTTTTATTATTGTAATCATAGTAGTAACAGCTATAGTATTTATTTCATGCATTGGAACAAGTGTATGTGATTAGTGCTATTTTAGGTTACGTATCAAATCCTTGTTTTTACATTAGAACTGAGTGTGTAGATTTATTATCATAATCAGTAATATTCATATTTATTTGTCTTGAAAATCTATTTTCATAGTGACGTATATTTTTCATACTATTTTTAATAGATAACATTAAAGTATATAATTCTTCATTTTCTATTGATGTATATATTCCACGGCGATGTGTTCTTTCTAACATAGGCATTACAACTAACATATAATTACCATCATTATCCATGATTAATGTGTTTTTTTCATCAGTCATAATAATACGTTCCAATATAAATTGTTTCAAATCAATAAATTTATTTGCGTACATTAAATCGAATTGTTCAAAAGAACAAATAAGCTTCTTATATATATTCATAATTTCAGGTGACTTGTTTCTATTACCTATCAAGAAGGTTAATTTATCAGCCATATCATAATCATTAATGTTTATCAACGTATCCAACTCTATATGTTGTGTAATTATTTCTGCTGCTTTTGTATATGTTTCAAGTGTTAATACGCTGTTGTTAGATTCACTCCATGTATTAGTATTAGTATTAGTATCATTGGGAAATAGATTCATCTTTAAAGTGTTTATATTATTTATTATAAAATAAAATAATATTATTTTATAATTTCAATTTTATTTTAGTTATACCATATTATGGTCAACGCAAAATTCACTATAATCGTAGAAAAAATTGTAGGTGACGGCTACAACATCCATTACGGTTTCATATAATTTATTGATTACTATCCATTTGGTAAAGAGAGGGTCATCCATTTGTAATTTACTATATTGATATGTTTTTAGATAGGTGTATTAAACAATTTATTCATATTTTCTACTTCGGGTCTTTCTTCCACGTCAACAAATATTTTCTCTATTAAACTATCGTCTCTAAAACGAATACTATAATCTTTACCTAATTGATTTCGTCCAATACGACCTAAAGCTTGAACGGTCTTCTCTTGTGTCATATTATTTAGGTCTTTACTAATATATCCGTGACAGAATTGATAATTTGTTCCATAAATATAATCAGCAGAAGCAACAACCATGTATAATTTCTGCTGTGTGGCCAATTGTTTCATAATTTCAGTATAATTATTATCATGATTGTTTGTGAAAACACCTATACCCATTAAAAGCAATATTTTCCAACTGCTTTTTACTTCCATAAGCATAATTCGCTCTACATCATTCGGTTCAATATTACAAGAATATTCGCGGTCAATGGTCTTTTTTTGTACCCAATGCCTTAAATGCTGTAGTTTATTGGGAACAAATAGCTCACTCAAAGCAATTGTCTTGACAAGTTTATAAAGACCATCTATTTCTCCTCGTAGTTTTTTCTGTTCAGGTGTAATTTGTTCCTTAGCCATTTTGCGTTCCTTCTCTACTTCTTTACCTAGACTATCTTCTAGTTTCTGTTCCTTTTGCTTTAAAACACCCAAAATTTTATCATTATAATCAATAGCTTCCATCATGTCCTTAATGACTTGTTCAGGAATTTTTATACTTTGTAGAATAAATTTGGAAATCTTCTCTACATCGTCAGCCAAGAATATAGTAGGTCCATCAGTCAATGTATGTGCGTCGGTCGTAGCAACGTGAATATTTGACTCGTATTTCGGGACTCTCAACGAATGAAAGTGTGTATAAATTTGTTCCCATTCTTCTTCACGAATACGACCAAGCAATTCTAAATAATGAATCTTCATATTGTTCATGGTTAATTCATTTAAATCATCATATTTTACTGATATTTGATGTCTATCTTCATGAATTAATTTCATTTTATCCATGTAGTAAATAAACTTGACAATTTCACCCAAGTCAAAGTAACGTAGCAATGTCATATATTTCTTACAATGAGAAACACTTTCTTGTAATTTACTATATTCGCCATATTTTAAATGAGGCATTTCTACTTCACTTTTAGCATTTAATAAGGGAATAGACTTGTTACAATCATGACTCACAATATTATGTACCATACTATTTTCAAATCGGGATGTGAAATCAGCAATCGTCTCTTGTAAATCCTCTTGGTGAGGTAATGTGGCTGATGATAGAATAATATTAGGAATGATATTCTTTTGCCAAACATCGGCTATATAACTGTGAAATTCGTGCTCTTTGTAATCCATTGTAATAGTCGGTTCATCCCAATACATAATCATATCTTCCTTTTTATTAAACGCATTCATGTAATACATAGCACAGACATAGGACTTAATATCACAAATCATGATCTCTACGTTATCTCCATTGGAATTATCCACTTTTTTACTGCCATCACGATATTTAATATCCTTACCCGACTTATTGTGCTTTACATAGTCTTTTGCTGCGAAATAATGAAGACGTATATCGCTTACATCATTACAACCAAACGCAAAGGCAATTTTCTTACCCATCGATATAGCGGATTTTGCTAGAGCTAAACCAACATGTCTAGCAGCACAAACAAATATGACGCGTTTCGTTTCAGATAGTCCTAGTGGACTTAGGGTCTTTCCAGTTCCAGTAGGAGCAATATATAATACCAATTTAGGGTTAGGATTTTTTGCGATGGTAAATAATTCTTTTTGATGTTCATATAGTTGATAATCTTTATATTTGACTAATTCGTCATTTTTCTCTATTAAATCACTACATTGAAGAAATAATTCCTCTATGTGTAATTCATCTTTATATTCATCTAGAACAGCAACAATAAATTCGGTCACATATGGATTCACATTGGTTATCTTTAATTTCATCAAGTGAAACAAGGTGTAATAATTTTTATTAAATTTTTTCATATTATCTTTGTAAAAGTACTTCATTACCTGCTTTGCTATTTGTAGTAGATAGAATTCGAATATTTTGTTACCACAATCTTCAAGAGTTTTGCTTAGATGTTCCAATTTCATTTTTTCAATGGAAACTAAACGATGAAGCTTTATTTGAATATTAGTTTGAAAATCAAATTCATATGTGGTCATTAATTCACGCATCATTGGTGAGAAATGTTGATTGTATAAGTAATAATTTACACCATCATTAGGGTCCAATTTTAAATAATTAACAATTGACATATTTTTATTGTATATATAATTCACATCACTATACCCGGTGATGATTAATTTTAAAATTTCTCTTTCATCTTGAGTTATTGGAATTTCGGTAGTATCCCATTCCGTTTTAGTAAGCTTTTGTTGATTTAGATCCATTATGTCTTAACTTAATTGCTAATATATATTGATGGTTTAGTTAATTCAATTTTTATTAATAAAATTGATATATTTATATAATGATAAATATATAAATATATTCTACTACACAATTTATACAAATGAGTACACCGGTTATTATAAGCATTGATGGCAACATTGGGTCAGGTAAATCTACATTATACGCGGATTTACATAGACATTATAGTAATAGAAGTGATATTTGTTTTGTTCCTGAACCAGTTGATGATTGGACAAATATCGTTGATGCTGAAAATACACCTATTTTAACTAATTTATATAAAGATACAAAAAAATACGCGTTTCGCTTCCAAATGATGGCTTATATTTCGCGTCTTCACCTTCTTAGAAAAAAAGTAAAGGAAAATAAATTCCGCATTATTATTAGCGAACGTTCTGTACAGACTGACAGAAACGTTTTTGCGAAAATGTTATTTGACGATGGTATGATTGACCATGATGAATATCAAATATATAATAAATGGTTTGACGAATTTTTGGACGATATGAATTTGGGCGGTATTATTTATGTGAGAGCTGAACCCAAGGTATGTGCCGAACGTGTAACTATTCGTGGTAGAGAAGGTGAAACAATTCCCATTGAATATCTAGAAAAATGCCATCAATATCATGAGGAATGGTTAAATGATAGTACAAATAAACTTACCATTGAAGCGAATATTGACACACGTACAAAAGAGAATGCTCATATTCGTGAAGACTGGATAAAGAAAATTGATAATTGGATGGTCAATGATTTACAAGTATCTTATACTCAAGCATTGTCGACACAAAATATAACTTGTCCTGGTTGTTCGCCGAGATTTGAGGAAAATCAATTGGCACACGAGGGACCAAACGGGTGTTTGGAAACAAATGATTGGTGTTGTTAAATTACACCCCCTATTCATTTGTCAAATAAAGAGTGTTAAATTTTGAAACGGGTTTATATTTTAATATATCCAATTCTTTTTTTGTTGTTGGAAACAGGTCGCTACTATAAATATCTTGTAAACATAACCATTCAAACATTCCACCTGGATAGATATAGACATTATTAAATCCTAATTTTAATAATTGTTCATATTTGTCATAAATTGATGTATCGCTTACATTTTTTCCATAAATAATGATATATTTATTTCTATTAGATGACAATAATTCATTGACGACGATTTCTTCTTGTGTTAAATCTACTGTATTTGGTAATAAACATGATTGATTATTACTTGATAATGTATTTATAATGACATATTTCCCCTTATTTTTTATGGTTTCTTGTATGTCTTCAAAATTTAATTGACGGCTACATGAAGAGTGATTTCCCATATTTATTAAATATTTAATTTAGAATAGTATTAAATATTTAAATATTTAACGGCGTTATAGTTTTTCTAATCAAACTTTACTATAATCTCTACCTTTTCTCTTTTAATGCTTCTTGACGCAGAAACTGATAGTTCTTCACGCTTCTTTCTCGTCTTGTTAGTTTTATTATCAACTAATTTATTTTTAGCACTGCTATTACGACCATTCATATCTTTTTCAATCGCATCATAATTTTGCTCTACGTAATCAATTACGCTATTTTCAATTGCCCATTTAAAAAAATTCAATTGGCCTATAGTAGTTTGGATATGAACACCATTTTTATATGGTACTGTAATACGTTCCCATCTACAAAACGGGTCAAATCTTTTCTTTGAATATGCCTTTAGTTTCAACTTATAATCATTATAAACTTTAAACCTATTATTAGAATTTTGCATTTGGTAAACAGTATAATACTTCTTAGCGTAATTTGTGGCAAACCAATCAATTATTCGCAAAGATATTTTAGACTGTCCATTAATGACACGCAACATTCTATCCATATTTGTAAATTCGCACTTACTATTGATATCATTATTCACATTGTCAATGGTATCATTGTTATCAATAGATGTATTTGTATTACTACTATAAAAATTTAGCAAGTTATTTAATAATAAATCATTTTGAGTACTATAATTTTTTGACATTTATTATATGAATACTAGATTACGTTTTAAATGCTTTATTGTTTAGAATTGTTGTTTTCGTTATTCGAATTTTGTGGAGTTAAGAATGATTCTTGAACCTGTAAATCTTCTAAATAATTAGATGATAAAAAAGGATTTTGGCTCGTTTGTGCTATCATTTCTCGTTGATTCATTTTTTCAAAATTATTTTCTCTTTTTGTTTCATTAAACCTTTGTCCACCGTGCTCATGATTCATCATACCATCACCAATAAATCTACCATCATCATTATTTATAAAATTAGGACCTTCTTGTAAAATTGTTTCCATAACATTTGTACCAATAGATTTATGTTTATCTTCCAACCTGCTTTTTTCATACAATTGTTCGTTAACTGATGGAGACCATTTAAAAAATATCGGCGGTTGACCTGAAAAGTCATTCATCGTATAATTTTACTCATTATTTTTAAAATAACTTTTTAACAAATTTAAGTTGCTTACCATGTTTAAATCGTTCACTATCCATGTCACCTCGTTTAACATTACATTCCAAGCAACATATAACGACATTATCATAATTATGTCCTTTATCATTAACTATTCTATCAAGAGTCCATTGCTTTTTTGACAAAGTATCTTTATACAACAATAGACATTTTTCTTTGCAGTAGTAGCATAATAATTTACTCACGGTAAGTTTCTCTATTGTCTGCTCGAGAGAAATTATATTTAATACATCCAATATACTATTTCGAACATCCTGATTTTTATAACCATTTATTTTATTACCAATTTCTCTCTTTACTATGGTTTTTGCACTTATTTCTGGATCTGTATTATCTTTTAGATACTTTGTATTTACATTATCCTCTAAATATAAATTATTAATCAGACAAATTTGACGCGAATGAGTAAAATAAGAGTCGTCTAAATGCCAATTTTTACTAATACTTCGCTCTGGAGTCTTTACATTGTGTAACTTATCTAAGTTTCGTTTACCAATAATTTTAATAGTTTTCATAAAACCTTTATGATATATTTATTTATTTATACTATTTTAAAATAATATAAACTTATCATCTTATACTACTATAAGAATGAGTAATGAATGTGTTGAATTAAAAACTATTAAATATAAATCTATGCTTCTTACAGGTAAATCCGACGAAGTAAAAGAAACAGTAGAAAATATCTCAAATCTAGATAATTTCTTAGCAGGTGAAAAGAAAAATAGTTCTAATGAAGCATGGCCCAAATTAGATAAGACTACAAAACTGACCAAATTTAACGAATTTAGTGAATCATACTGCGATGATAACAATTATGCTAATAAAGAATTACTAGCGTTATTTCTTCATACAAACCTTGATAGAAAGCGACTCCTTAAAGCTAAAGAGGTAATATATGATAAGGATACTGGAAAAATTCTAGAAATTCCTTCACTTATGTATAATAATTCAAGTAAAAAATTTACTTTAAAAAGATGCGAGAAAAGACAATCCACTTTAAATTCATTGCCTCCAAAGAAAAATAGAGGGGTGAAACAATTAGATGTAGACGTAGAGGCAAAACAATCTAATCTAATGTAATCTAATGTAATCTAATCATAAAAATATAAAATTGATATAAACAATATTTAGTTTTATAGTGTAATAAAGCAAAACATGTTGTATGGCTATCAATTAGACAAATTAAAAAACATTATAAATTTATTTCAATGGAATAGTTTGTTTAATATGGAAGAAAAAGATGAAATAGAACTATGTATGGGTAATTTAATAGATAATTTCATTGAAGAAGACCCACTTAGGTTTAGTTGTCCAAAGTTCGAAATAAATTTAAAAGATTATGTATTTACAAATATGTTATTGATTTTAAAAGAAATTTATAGTGAAACACAAATTTCTCAATTAAACGAAGAACTAGATACTATTTATGTAAATAGTCATAAATATTATTTTAAAAAGTATTACCCTTTAAGGTCGTGTCCAGATACTTTCATCCGCATTGAATGTAATATTGATAAAATGACTAAAAAAATCAGTGATATCGAAAATAAGCCACAACCTGACCAACGAACTACAGAATGGTATAAATTTCGCCACAATTTAATTACTGCTAGTTCAGCCTGGAAGGTATTTAAATCACAATCAGCAATTAATCAGATAATCGTAGAAAAGTGTAGTGTTTTGAATGTTTCTAAATATGATACCGTGAATACATCCACTCCAATGCATCATGGAAACAAATATGAAGATGTTTCAATCATGTTGTATGAATGTATGTACGATACAAAAGTGAAAGATTATGGATGTATTCAACACGATATATACACGTTTTTGGGAGCATCTCCTGATGGAATCAATGTTGACCCAACATCACAACGTTACGGGAGAATGCTGGAAATAAAAAACCCAACTACGAGAGAAATTACTGGTATTCCCAAAGAAGATTATTGGATTCAAATGCAATTACAGATGGAAACTTGTAATTTAAATGAATGCGATTTCTTAGAAACTGCTTTTAAAGAATATGATTCGGAGGAAGATTTTACAAATGATGGTACATTTACTTACACACAAGAAGACCAGTTAAAAGGAACAATGATTTATTTTATGAAAGACGGAAAACCATTATATGAATATATGCCTTTACATATATCAAAGGAGGAATATGAAATTTGGTATAATGATACTATGGAGCGAAATTCTGAATTGACGTGGATTAAAGATATTTATTGGTGGTTAGACGATTTTAGTTGTATATTGGTATTGCGAAATAAATTATGGTTTAAAAATGCTATATCTAAGATTGAAAATGTTTGGTCCATTATTGAAAAAGAACGTGAAACTGGACACGAACATCGTCTCCCTAAAAAGAAAAATAGAAATTCACTCACTAATTCATTGGTAGATACTAGTAATATACCTTGTACATGCTTGATTAATACAGAACAATTACAAAAACAAATCATCTACATTGATACTAATCACGAATTGATTGAAGACATTAGTGGTACTACGTATCCTTGCTAAGATATTTATTCCATTTTATGCGATTCATAATAATTAACTCTTATATCTGGTGAGGAAAATGGTATTTGTTTGGGTGTCTTTGGTTCATCTATTTTTTTATTGTCATATAGACCACCACAAAACTCCGCGGTCGAACATTGTCCATTATTTGGCGTCTTCCAATAGCGAACATTATTTGTGAATTGTCCATAAGAAGCTCCAAATATAGGATAATATGTAGAATTATCGGCATACGTATTATTTGACACACCCATATTTTTTTTGAACGGGTATTCATGTAATAATGGTACATCTACGCTAATCGGAAATGTTCCAGGCTCTAAATTGGCAAACCCTTCCAACTTATAACCAGAAACGAAAATAGAAATACTTAATAAAGCAAATAGGAATGCTAAAATTAAAAATGTTTTCTTATCAATAATTTTCATGTATATACTTTGTTGACATTTTATTTGTAGGTTCACTAGAGAAATTATATTTGTCAACAGACGAATGCCTACGCATTATTTTACAATATCCAGTAAACCATTTAAACTTATCTTCAAATAATATAATATTATATTATGACTGTAGTCACGGAACACGAAATGCGCGTAAAGAAACGTAATGGCAAGTTTGAAAACATTGGTTTTGACAAAATTTTAAAGCGTGTTAAAAGTATCGGGCAAGAATGTGATATTAAATTGAATTATACTACATTTGTGATGAAAGTCATAGACCAGTTATATGACGGCATTTCTACTACAAAGATTGATGAGTTATGTGCAGAACAATGTGCTTCACTAAGTATTCAGCACCTTGACTATAATACATTGGCTGGCAGATTAATTATTTCTAACCATCATAAAAACACAAATAGTTCCTTTTTTTCGGTCATGAAAAAATTGTATCAGTTTAAAGATGTAAACAATAAACCATACCCATTAGTAAACCATACATTTTTTTCTACAGTTGAACAAAATAAAGATGAATTAGAAAAGATGATTGACCATGAACGCGACTATTTAATTGACTATTTCGGGTTTAAAACATTGGAAAAATCATATTTGACAAAGATTGGTGCGACAGTTGTTGAACGACCACAATATTTATGGATGCGTGTCGCTGTTACTATACATGGAAATGATATGGAAAAGGTGAAAACAACTTATGATTTAATGTCGCAAAAATATTTCACACATGCTACACCAACCCTTTTTAATTCTGGTACACTAAACCAACAATTGAGTTCATGTTACTTATTGGCATTGGAGCAAGACAGTATCGAGGGCATTTATAACACATTGGGGGATTGTGCTCAAATTTCCAAGTATTCGGGAGGTATTGGCATGCATATTCATAACATTCGGGCATCAGGTAGTCATATTCGGGGAACAAATGGTAAAACCGATGGTCTGGTACCAATGTTACGTGTATACAATGCTACGGCACGCTACGTAAATCAATCAGGAAAACGAGCAGGAAGTTTCGCTATTTACTTAGAACCATGGCATCCAGATATAGACGATTTTCTTGAACTCAAGAAAAATCACGGTGACGAGGAAATGAAGGCACGTGACTTGTTTTATGGTCTTTGGATTCCGGATTTGTTTATGAAGCGTGTAGAGACAAATGGGGAGTGGACTTTAATGTGTCCAGATGAATGTCCTGGTTTAGCAGATGTATATGGGGATGCGTTTGTTGAATTGTATACCAAATATGAAAAGGCAGGAAAGGGTAGGAAAACAGTTGGAGCGAGAGATTTGTGGTTTAAAATATTAGATAGTCAAATGGAAACAGGCACACCGTATTTATTATATAAAGACGCGGCAAATGAAAAATCAAACCAGAAAAATATTGGTACGATAAAATCGTCTAATCTTTGTACAGAAATTATTGAATATAGTGACGACAAAGAGACCGCTGTATGTAATTTGGCTAGCATAGGACTTTCTCGGTTTGTTAATCAAGACAAAACATTTGATTATGATAAATTACACGAAGTAGTCAAGGTTGTAGCAGATAATCTAAATAAGGTTATTGATATTAATTTTTATCCTACTGAAAAAACAAAGAGAAGCAATATGCGTCATCGTCCAATTGGTATTGGTGTTCAAGGGTTAGCAGATACTTTTGCTTTAATGGGTCTTCCATTTCACAGTGAAGGTGCGAAAGAAGTTAATAAATTGATATTTGAAACCATTTACCATGCTTCTTTGGAACAATCTATGGAAATATCCAAGGCAAGATGTTCTGTAATTAAAAACAACGGTATACTACACGATTTTCATTGTGAATATGAACAACAAATTAGCGATAAATCATTTTGTGGAGCATACAGTACCTTTGATGGTTCTCCCATGTCTCAAGGCATTTTTCAATTTAATATGTGGAATGTTACTCCTTCTGAACGATATGATTGGAATCTACTACGTAAAGATATCATGGAATATGGCATTCGTAATTCACTTTCAGTAGCTCCTATGCCTACCGCAAGCACGGCACAAATATTGGGCAACAATGAATGTTTTGAACCATTTACTAGTAATATTTATACAAGGCGTACAATGGCTGGTGAATTTATTATTGTCAATAAATATCTCATGCGTGAGTTGATTGATTTACAACTATGGAATGATGAAATAAAAAATTCTATTATCGCAAATAATGGTAGTATTCAACAAATAGACTGTATTCCGGGTTCAGTGAAAGAAACATACAAGATTGTATGGGAAATTCCCATGAAACATTTGATTGATATGGCAAAAGAACGTGGTGTGTTTATTTGTCAAAGTCAAAGTCTTAATTTATGGTTAGAAGACCCTAATTATAAATCATTAACCTCCATGCATTTCTATTCTTGGAAGGCGGGTCTAAAAACCGGTATCTACTATTTAAGACGCAAGGCAAAACATCAAGCACAACAATTTACCATTGAACCTGAAAAAAAAAATACAATATATACAAATAATGAGCCAGAAATTTGTGAAATGTGTTCAGCTTAGTATGCCTCACGCATCATTAACCTAATTGTTCTATTCTCGCGACAAATGTCAGTATTTAATTCTATTTTAACAAAACATCTCATACATAGTAAAATATCAATCAGAGCATTATGTGTGTTTTTTGGTATTTTATTAAATAGTTTATTGTGTAATTCACTCAGAGTAGGGTATTTTATATATACGTCTCCACTAGGCCATGTCCTTTCAATATTACATAATTCTACGCTATTTTTCATCGTACAATAGGTATCGTGTACGTTCATTCTAATTTTATTTCTAATACCTTCTACAAATAACATTCGCTTATCAAATGAGACATTATGTGCTACTAGTAAATCAGATAAACTAGCAAATTTATTAAATTTCTCCAACGCATCACGAATAAGGATACCCTTTTCAGTTATCATTTCTCTAGAAATATTATGAATTTTTTGACTACCTGGTTCAATAACAACATCATCGCTAATGTTTATGTAATCATCTTCGACAGTAATTATATCATTTGTTTCAGTGTCATAAACGATATAAGATAACTGAATAACATGAGGCCATTTTGATGTATCATAAATACTAGGGTTTTTCTCTGTAGGAAGACCAGTAGTCTCTGTGTCAAATATCAATACTTTCATATTATATTTATTTACTTAATTTAGATATAATTTATAGGATAAACAAACTTCAACTTTATATTATGCTGACTACGTAAATGATTCGGATGTCCGGTTATTGGGGTAAAATATTTTATGCATATATGGTATAGACATGATTTCATCTACAAACAAGTCAACAAATAATATTCATGAACCGGTAGAACAGGTAGAACCGACAGAACACGTAGAACCGACAGAACACGTAGAAACATCAAATATTGCTGGAATACCACATAATGATGTACTAGATTTATTAAGTGTAACCATGTTGATTTATGATTATGGTAAAACAGTTGAGTGTGTCCCCAATGATTCTATAGAAAACTTTGCGTCTAGGTGTAAAATCGGCGATGATTGTACACTACCCATAATAAAGCAGCAAGCAATAACGCATTTAAGGGAACATTCAAGTGATGGTAAAATAATCGAATTTATAAACGATTGTGATAGTGATCTACAAGTAGGTATTACTCTATCAGAAAAAAACAAGAGAATTAATATTGTATTTAGAGGAAGTGAGTCAATGTACGACTGGTATTACGATTTGAAATTTTTTAAAACTTGTATAAACGAGGAAAAAAATGTCTACGTCCATAGCGGATTTTATGGTCAATTAACAAAAAATGAAAATCATAACGTAATAACAAAAAAAATAAAAGCATTATTAGAAACATATCAGGATTATCACATATTTGTTACCGGACACAGCTTAGGTGGTGCTTTATCAACATTATATGGTTATATGCTATCTAATGAAATAAAGCAAAACATTACTGTAGTCTATTTCGCCAGTCCACGGGTTGGTAATTATGATTGGAAAAAAGCTTTCGACGAAAAACCAAATTTAGACCATTATAGAATAACAAATAATAATGATATAGTAACAGCATTTCCGTCTGTGTTATATTATCACGTTGGCAATAATATTCGATTGGAAAGAAATAACAAGGCCTCGTTTTTATATAATTATTCATATAGTTGGTGGGATTATTCTATTTTCAAATGTTATAGTCCAAGTGACCATTTTTGCGAAGAATATTACAAATATTTATGTGAAGATAAATGGTAAATATTTATGGTTGAATATTCAACAGTAACTTTTACATATTCCATATGATTTGCGATGCCACTTACTGATACCATATTCTTTTATACCGTCTAGATGTAACTTTGTACCATATCCCTTATTTTTATCAATACCATACCTATCTTTTAATTCGGGATATTCGTCACACAAATCTGCTATATATTTATCACGTTCTGTCTTGGCTAATATAGAAGCAGCCGCAATAGCACAATACTTATTATCGCCACCCTCAATACATACATGCTTTACCGGTAACAATATATCATTTATTTGGTCAAATCTCATATATGGTTTGAAATCATTTCCATCTACTAACAGGAAATGTTCATTGTTATCGATATTACTAGTCATATCTATAACGTTTTTTATACTATTATGCATACTAGTTAGCACAGATTGTCTAATATTGATTTTATCAACTACCGTTTCATCATTATATGTAACACTCCATGCCAAAGCATGCTTCTTTATATGTTCAGACACTTCCATAATTTTTTTATGACTACTGAATTTCTTACTATCTTTCATTTTGTCATATTCAAATACATCATCTTTAGGTAATATTACTGCTGCTGTATACACTCTTCCAAATAATGGTCCTCTTCCAGCCTCATCTATACCTATTTCCAATAAATCACTATCTTCTTTGTAAAATCGGGTTAATGGTTCTGGTTTGGTTCGTGGCATTTTTAATAATACTTTCGCTATTTTATTCGTTATTACGAATGATTTAATTATATTCAATTTTTAATTTTTCTTAAAGTATAATATAGAATGAAGTTTCAAAAGATCCATTTATTTATAATTTTATTATTATCTTTAGTATTTTGCCGGTGTTTAGGCGGTCTCGTTCGCGAAGGTATGGAAAACCAACAAGATGCTAGCGAGGAACATGATAATTCTCCTTCTAGTGCGTTACCTCAAGGTATTCATGGTAGTGATATTCCTCCTGGTCAACACGACATGTATATTTTAAAATCAGAGATTGTCCCACCAGTTTGTCCTGCTTGTCCTCAATCTGCGGCATGTCCCAAACAAGAAAAATGTCAACCATGTCCTCCATGCGCACGTTGTCCTGAACCAG
>Ga0233412_10001053_pt1 | contig 15127 bp, 29 predicted proteins | sample Na_anoxic_4_MG_FD_180667 | JGI IMG/M metagenome (GOLD analysis project Ga0233412, IMG submission 180667) | Seawater microbial communities from Saanich Inlet, British Columbia, Canada - Na_anoxic_4_MG | ecosystem: Environmental > Aquatic > Marine > Inlet | place: Canada: British Columbia...
CTGAGTTACTAAATGAGCATTTACAAAAACATTAGTGTTAGTCTGACTAGCAAATATTCTTAAGTTAGCACAAATGTCGTAATCTTCCTGATGCTTGTTTCCTGTTTCAGTCATTAAAGAATTAAAAGGGTCTACTAGTAAACCATCACTATCAGACTTTTGAGCTATCTCTAAAATTTGATTAGCTGAGTATCTTTTATTATTAGGTATGAATTTAAAACAGTCTGTAATTTCGTTTAATGTTCTTTGAAATCCTTTGTCATCATTCTTAAAATGTTCATCTAATCTTTTACCAGTCCAAAAATTAAATATTTTAAATAATTGACTTCTAACTGTATTTTCTGAAGAATAAACTACGTGTTTTTTATTATGGATTTTAGACATACAAACAAAGTACCATAGTAAAACATCTGTCTTTCCTACGTTATCATGTCCGTTAACCATATTAAACTGTCCTTGTTTCCATTGTACGTGTGAATCAAATTTAACAGAACCTATTCCTAATCCTTGAGGCACATTTCCTAGTCTAACCTCATCAAGCCCCTCAAACTCATCAAAAGGTTTTATAAATAAATTTTTATCTATCATTAGTTTTTAGGTGTTTGTAACCACGGAGCTGGTGTAGATGATTTAATAGAAACTTCTTTAGGTTTACTTGTAGAGTTACACCAATTCCAAAACCATGTGATTATACCTCCATACTGTTTATTTTTAAATTCGTCTGAATCTTTTTTAATTTCTAAAAATCTCTCAAGATGTTTAGTTAATTCTTTTTTAGATGTTTTAAAATTTATTTCATTTTGTCTATACTCGGTTTCTTTAAATCTTTTTATAACTTTTTTCACCTTATTCTCTATATTAATAATAGATATATCATCTTCTTTAACAGTATCAGTAACAGTATCAGTATCAGTATCAGGTTTTTTTGGGTTATTTGGGTTACCAATTAAACCCACTGGGTTATTTTGGGTTATGTGTTTTTTAGGTCGTCCACCCTTAGCCCCGTTACTTCTATTCCTTTCTGCTACATTTTCATACTTTTGTAAATCTCTTTTAAGCTGTTGCTTAATTGGTTCAAAAAGTATATCTATCATCATTTCATCAGCAGTAGGATTATTATCATTTACATACTCTAAAACGTGTTTAATTAACTTTCCAGCTAGGTCATCAGGCATCTTTTTAAACATATGTATATAATCACAATATAATATAAAGCTCTTCTTATTTTCTGCCATTTTTAAATTTTACTTATTGTTAAAAAAAATTAGAAAAAAAATCAATCTACTATTATAACAGCTCCCTGTATTTTAATAGTTTTTAAGTTCTTTTCTTTGATCATCTTATCTATAGTTGGTCTACTTATACCAAACTTTTTATGATAAGCGGACTTAGTAAATGTCCTTTGTGGGTTTATGCTTATTTTATTCATGACTGCTAATTTACAAATTGTAATTGAATTAAAAAAATTATTCCTCTTCTATTCTAAAGTAAAAAACATTCTCTAGTTTTTCTTTTAGCTGGTTAAACTCTAATACTGTTACCTCATCATTTATATCTAAGTATCCTTTTACTTTTCTCTTGTAGTGTATTAAAGTAGTTCTATCTTTTTTTAGTAGCCTACTAGCATCCTCTTGTATAGCTCCATATACCTCAGTAGCAAAATAACTATACATTGATCGAGCATTTATTAAAATCTGTTTCCTTGACTCGCTTACAACCTCACTAACCTCAACTTTATAGTAATTACAAACCATTCTAAGAAGCTTTTCTAGTGTAAAAGAGCTAGTATCTTCATAATCACCTAACACCTCCTCAACCATTGGAAATGCTAGACCTTTTGCGCCCATTCTAAAGGCTATTAATAAATCTTTTTTAGTGTACATCCTCAAGCTCTTTTAACTGTTCTACATTGTACCATCTTAAAGCTTTATCATAAATGGCTATAACATCATCTATAAGCTGTTTTGTTTCAATATCTCCAATCTCTAAAAGGTTGTTAATTTTATTTTTGTTGTGTAGTACTGTTGCATGATGCTTTTTAATACTACGAGCTATTTTAGTTAGTGGTAGGCTAGTCATTGAACAAGCTAGGTATAAATAAGCACTTCTAGCAGTAGATACATTTAGCACTCTATAATCTTTAGACATTTCCTCAACACTAACACCAGTATAAATAGCTACAGCATCACCTAACATCTTTAACTTATCCTCATTAAAAGGTAAACTTTTATCACTTCTCAGCGTAGCTATGGACTCTCTTAATGAAAGTCCTTTTTTAGCTAGTGAGTGGATCTTATATAAATCGGTTTCGTTATATTTCATTTTAATAGATTTAATTGGTTTTCTAATTCGTTATAACAGTCCTGTAATATTCTTTGCATAGTCATTGATGCGGTTTTAACCTCGCTACTTGTAGCCTCTTCAATGTTTAAAGTACCTCCATACTCGCCTAAGTTTTGCGCAAATATCATTAAATGAGTTTCAATCTTTTCTATTTCCTGTTGCTTAGTCATAATCTTAGTTGTTTAAATAGTCCTCAATAATTTCGTTTACTAATTCTAGTTTAGCCTCATACCTAACTTTTTGCTCTAAAAAAAAGTCTTTACTAGATGGGTATCGTTTATCGTTAATGTGGTTAATAGTATCTTCTATGATACTTTCTAAAGCGTTTTTTTTCGCTATTAATGTAATTTGAAATTTTGTTTGTTTGTTCATGGTGTTTTGTTTTAGTGTTTATCAAATGTAGTAATAAGTTTTTAATATTTACCTATTCAAAAATAAAAAAAGGGTAAAAAAATTAATTTCAACCCTTATTTAAAATGATTCTAAATAGTGTTATAGCTCTACAATACTAAATTCTATTCTAGGTTTTTCTTTATCTAAATGTTTAAAAGCCTTTATTTCTAAGCATTTGTTATCGTTTTTGATAGCTTTAGCTTTCTGTAAACAATCCAACACCACTTTAAGACTATTATCTAAATCAGGTCTACGAGAATCATAAAACACATCAATAATAAATTTAAAATTACCCTCTATTAATTTATAATTGTATTGCTGCATCTGAGATAAAAAGCTTTTTTCATAATCATATAGCTTTTTTTGTTTACCTAATCCGCATCTATTACCTAGCCTAATAACTTTATAGCAATTACTTTTAGATGGTGTATTACCTGTTATTATAAACCTTTGACTCATTTAGCTCCATTTTTAAAGTACTTATATCTTGCTGTATGCTGTTCATAGTATCTCTTAAACTATCGTACTGGCTTTTAAATTTTCTATACATAGATTCCTTTTGCCCCTCATCAATTCTAAATTTATAGGCTTTTAACTCTACGTTTAACTCAGCTTTACCTAAAGTACTTCCAGCTTCAACACATTTTAACATTTCCTCAGCATGATGACGCTTTCTAAAAGCATAAGCATTATTATAATCCTCTAAAGCCTCAGCTAATAAAACACTAAAACGGTACATATAACCGCTTAACTTTCTTTTAGCTACTATAAGCCTATTAATATCCTTAAAGTCTGAACCTAAAGAAGAGTAGAGGGCTAAAACACCCTCTAAACCTTTAGTTAACTCTTCTAAATCTTTGCTATCCATAATTAAAACGGTAGATCATCACTAACATTACTAGCTACGGCATCCTCCATAAAGTTTTTCTCTATTCCACCTTTAACACCTGATGAAGTGTTAGCACTTTCTTTTTGGATAAACCAAGCATCAAGACTATTAAAATATCTATCATTTCCTGTTTTTGGATCGTTCCATGCTCTACCTCTTAGATTAAACTTTACTAGTAATCTATCACCTACAGAAACACCGTTTAACTTATCACAGTTATCCTGTGTTAATTGCATAGCTATATCTTGTGGATATTGGCTAGAATCATCTGTAATAACAAACTCTCTTTTTTTAAACTTCTCAGAAATTACATTAGTTTCATTTAATACTTTTACTGTTCCTTTTAATTCGTACATTTTACTTAAAATTTATATTATCAAACTGTTGGTCAAGGTCAGCTGTTACCTCATTTTGTTTTAAATAACTTATTAACTCTATTGCTCTTTCCTGAGTTAGTGATGTATCAAATATTTCTCTTTCTATATATTCCATCTCCTCAACTTGTATAGCGAAGTTATTAGTTAATAACATACTTTCTAACATTAAAGCAGTGTTTAAATCACAGTACTCTACATTATTATCATAGCTCATAACTTACTTTTTATTTAGTTTATCTCTAATCTCCTCTAGATCTTTTCTTTGCTGAGGTTTATTAAACTTAAATGTACTAAGTACTTTGTTAATCTGATCAAGATTACATCCTTTAGCTTTCTCAAACTTATCATCAGTCATTAACTGTTTAACTGGTTTAGGAGCTACTTGTGTACCTGTTGCATCTGCATCAACATCAGTAACCAATCGTAAAATATTTGAGATAGCATAACGACGGTAGTAAGTGCAACCACTACCAAAAGACTGATAGTCATTCATTCCTTTCATTGTTATTTTAGGTATTCTAGTATTAGACTCTAAAGTTTGCCCTGATTCACTATGAAAAACTATAGTCTTAATAGAATCTCCTATATCATCTGAATTAAGTAATTGAGTTACACCTAAACCATGTTTACTTAAAAGCGGATTGATTACGTTAAATATTGTAGGTAAGTCAGCATAAGAGTAGCCATAACCTTTAGTACCTTTGTGTATTGTTGGTACTTCATTTTGAAAAGCTGCTAAAGCTTTATATAATTCTATTTTACTTTCCATGTTCCTGTTTTTGTTTTGATTATTAATTCTGCTGTACTATCAAAGTCTTTAACTGATTGTAATAGCTTTTTAGCCGTTCCACACATACTACGTTTCTCTTGAAAGATTACTACGTTATTGTGCTTGTTGCTTAAATTCTTAGAGGATCTAACACTGTCGGCTATCTCCTCATTACTTTTTTTTGTGTTAGCGTGTAAAAATACACCTAAGTCATCTGTTTGTTTATCCATTGTGTTTATTTAATTTAATTCTTTAAACTCTTCGTATGCAATCTCAGCAATATCAACTCCTGTAAAAGCCTCGTATCTATCAACTAAGTCAGTTACGATATTACCATCTTCATCTGTAATGTCGCTAGTTATTTGGTAATCCTCATCAGCTGGAGTATAATAATCTCCACTATCATAAGAATATTCAATCATACAAGTAAAAAACTTGATTCTATTTTCACCTAATGAAAACGTTACTTCTCTTTCTACTGTTCCAAAATTTGCCATAATATATAGTGTTTTAGTGATTGTGTCTTACAAATATAATAATAAAATGTTAATACCACTACAAAAAATTAATTTTTATTTTTAGATTGCGTAGACATGGTTTAAAATAATGTTAATATCTTGCTATTTAGTTCTATTTTCCACAAGTTTATATCATTACTAGCCTTAAAACCAACATGGTTAATTTTGCCTTTTTCCCAAGTGTCATAGTGTTCAAACCCTAAATTTTTCCAAAATTTATTACTTTCTAAATCAACTCTACACCTAAGAGTAAAACCTAACCTACCAAACTGTTCACAAAATTGTTTTAAGCAATCTATTAGAGCTTTACCATAGTGCAACCTCCTTGCATCGTTTCTAATTGCAATTTGTTGAATTTTCGCATATTTATAAGACCCTCTTGCTGGTGTAATTAAAACATAACCTACAGCATCATTATTAGCCTCACAAATTAAAACAATAAAATTTCTTTTACCTCCCCAAACATAATCCTCCCAAACTGTTTTTTGTATAAATCCAACAGCATAACTATTTTCTTTTTGTAGCTTATCAACCAAAAGCATATCTTTTATCGTACTAGTTCTAACAGTAATATCTTTTAAAACATCGTTATAAAGTATATTTATTAAACCAGTACTGCAATCAAATTTACCTAAATTCATTTTTTTATTTTTTAAAATTTTATATTAACTAAATAACTTTAATACAACTACAAAAAATTAATTTTTATTTTTATATCATGTGGAGCTGGTTCTTTACCTCCAAAGTAAGGGTATAACCTTTTACCAAACCAATAGCCCTTATTAGCTTTTAGCTTCAATCTAATGTTTTGACCTATGCAAACTTTACATATTTGTTTTTCAAACCTCTCACCATTAATATAGAAATACTCAAAGATTAAAACCCTATCCAAGTCCTCGCTATACCTCCAGCCTAATCTATGGCTATTGTTATGATGATTCATAGAACCAAAACCAAAGAGCTTATTAATTTGTGATTCTAATTGGTAACTACCATCATATCTACAGCTAGGTGTGAATACAACATCAGCAACCATACTACGCTTGTATATAAACGGTCTAAATCTAAAACCTGAGTAATGGCACCCCTTACTAATTTTAAAGGTCTTAAAACGGCTTAAAATCATTCTTTGTCTTTTTTGGTTAATTCTCTAAGCCAAAAGTAAACAGGTAAAACCATCATAGAAAGTACAGCGACAAATAAAAATAAGATTACTAATACTGTTGTAATGTCTGCAATTACTTCTTTTCCTGTAATGTAGTAAGCTAAAAAACCTAAAAAGATTATTAAAATACTACCGTAAATAACTGTTAATTTTTTCATTTTATATAATTTAATAGTTAGTAAAAAAGTGAGGGCTAAACAAGCTCCTCACCTTTGATTTGTAATTTAGTTATCGTTTTCATGTTAATCATTCTAAAAGCATTTTTCTGCATATCCCATACTGGTAGTAAACCTTTAGCTATTGGATCGTATGCCATACCTTTACCGTTAACTCCTTTTTTAACATTCAATCTAGCTACCATGTTTCTTACTGTTCCATCTTTTTTGATAAACTCAATAGAGAAAATAGTGTTTTCTGCTGTTTGAATCTGTGCTAATACTGTAGTAAAATCTTTCATAATATTTGTGTTTGTTTGTTAGTGTTATACAAATATAGTAATAAGTTTTTAATATGCAACTATTAAATTAATATTATTTTAAAAAAAGCACAAAAAAAGGAGGGGCACAACCCCCTCCATAAACACAAACAAAAAAACACACCCCTATAGAAAGGGTATAGATTCTTAATTTACCTCATCAAATAACAGTATAAATGTTTCTTCTGAGATAGCACCAGTTAATAATAGTAAACCTAATACTACTATTATAACCGCTGTTAATTTCATTTTGTTTAATTTGTTCTTTCCAACTACCTCAACACCATCAACAATGGTTTTAGCACCCTTTGAACTCATTAACCAATTACCTACTAATCCTATTACTTTTTTCATTTTAATTGAATTTCGTTAATTATTTCTAATTCTATAATATCAAAATCACCTAGTATATTTAAAAGCTCTTTATAAGTAGCCCTAGAATTACCTACAAAGTTATTACTTTTTGAGCTTCCTACTAATATACATCCATGAGTATCTTTATCCGTATTTCCCTGATGTATTCTAATACCTGAGAAGCTTATACCTTTATCATCTCTTACACTTAGATCGGGTTTATTATAAACTAAAGGCATTAATGTTTTAAACCTGTTAGAATAGCTTAAAGTAACTGAATACTTACCACAAGGTATAGCCGTTTCTCCGTATATCTTAACACCTTTTACTCTTGCTACATCTTCTAAGGTATAACAAAACTCTACACCATCAATAAAAAGCCTACCTACTGTGGTTTTAGTTGTGTAAATATCTCTAATTAGTGTAAGTTTCATTTTATTTACTTTCTACCTTAGAAACTTTTAAAGCACTTTCTAAAACGGTCTTAGCCTCGTTAATTTGGTTTAAGTATTTAGATGCTTCTACACCTGTAAAACCTTTTGGTAATTCAGCTTGATAAGCTAAGTTAAGTAATACCTCTAATGCTTGTTCTTTGTTCATTTTACAAATATAACTAATTATCTGATTTACTAGCCTTTTCTACGTGGTTTTTATCAATCTTATTAAGTATAAAAGATATTGATTTACCAGCCTTTAAAAGTGTATTATTAGCCTTATTAATACCTAGCACTTTGCTTATAGTTTCATCTTCATCACCAAACTTATAACCGTTTTTATTTATTAGCACATCATTTAATAAATTAGATAGCACTACATTACCAAGTTGATCAATAGATATAGCTATAGTTTTAAAATAAGAGCCTAACCTTTTAATACTTAAACGTAAGGTTATTAAAGAATACAGCCACCCTACAGGTAGTAAGATGACTGCTAATAAAATTGCTATTATTAATAATACAAAGCCTAACATTAATCTTGCTCAACTAGTAAAACATCAGCCTCAGCCCATCCAAAAGTATCGGCTATTATTTTACGTTGTAAATCTTTATAAGTTAAAATTGACCAGCTAATAACATCAGTAATAGGATAAGTAAAATTAACTATCCTTTTATTTTCTTCACTATCCCAAGCTTTAAAAAAGAAGTAACCAGCTAATAAATTATCTTCTGATGAATAAACTTTATACTCAAATCTTAATAAACCATCTGCTAATAGTTGGTTATCACTAGCTACTTGATTAATTTTTATAACAGGGTTTGTAATTGTATCTCCAAAGTCGCTTGTTAAACTTCCTGTAATTTTATAGTAAATTGAATTTTCCATTTTTATATATTTATTTTTGTTATGCTATTTTAACCGTTCCGCCATCATTCCATAAATCACCACTACTTAAACCCGTTGAGCTTGTTGGAAGTGTCAAATTAACACCCGTACTTTTAAACAAATGCTGCGGTGTTGTAGTGTTCCACCCTAAAGCTAAACTATCAGCTGTTGAATTTGTTAGTCTATTCGCTGTGCTTACTCCGTACCCAATTAAACTTGCTCCGTTTGCATTTGATAAAAGAGCCTTCCCAATTCCTATCGTATCACTAAAAGCAGAATAAACCCTTAATCCTATACCTATATTCTTCGTACCAGTCAAAATATTATCAGAACCAATACCAAAATTTAAAGTACCCGTAACCGTACTAAAAGACCCAACGCATAAACTGCCACTACCACTGACGGTGTTAGTTGTACCTATATTTGTAGTATAATTATCTGAAGTTGTTAAGCTTTGACCAATGCTTACAGTGTCAAAACCTGATGAGGAAACATTTTTTCCTAAAGAAACCGTTCTTGAATCTGTTAAAGATTGATTTTCACCTATGGAAATTGCGCCAACTCTTATAACTCTCCCGTTATCTAAAAAATCCCAAAGTTTGAAAGGCGTTGTATCATTGTTGTAAATAGCTAATGCGCTACCCGTTGACGTTCCGTTCCCTTTGATTAGTGTTGAACCTTGCAAAGATATATCTTCGGTTGAAACTCTTGAAGAAGAACCGAAAGAAATCCATTTATTTGAGGAAAAACCACTTTGGTAAAAGTTAGTGTCAAATTCCGCCATTATATCGTGAACGGCATTTCCTAAAAAAAAGAATTTCATACGTGTTCTACTTGCATCTATTTCTACATAATTCGTGGTAAATGTTGGGTGTATAAATTTAAAGTCCGTAGCCTTGCAACTAAATCTACCAGCTTCGTGGATTAAATTATATGAATTATTTGAAGTCTCTAATTTTAAAATATTATTATCTTCTATCTCGCTGTTAGTAATAAAACCTTTTTCGTTTATCCGAAAACTACTATTTACTTGACCTAAAACAGTAAAAACAGGGTCTTGATTCCCTGTAAAGTTTGAACCGTCAATAATAACACCACCATCAACAGTATTACCCGCTTCAAAAGTCAATTTATTCCCGTTTAAATTAACCGTTCTATCCCCCGTTAGTGTACCGTTCGCCGTATAGATTGAATCTCCGCCACCGCCACCGCTACCAATAGCAGACCATATAGAGCCATCATAAGAGTTTAAAGCGTCTGTAGTTTCATTATAACATAAACTACTTTTTTGAGGTGTTATTACGTTCCAAGTAGTACCATCATATCTAACCCAATCACCTAAAGAAACCGTACCCCAACCAGCGTTAACACTTGCACCACTTGATAGCACATAAATATCACCACTGTTACTAGTTGGAGGAGCTACACTACCATCTACAAAGTCTAAAGCAGCTGGTAAAACTAACTCATCAGTAGATTCTAAAACCCCTAATTCATTCCTCCAAGCTACATCACCATTATTAGCACCGCTAAACCATTTTGGGTTATGTATATCACCCTCTGCACTTATGTTTTTATGTAATATTGCCATTAGCTATAAAAAATTAATCCTTTCTTATTAACCTGTGGAGTATCTGCACATTCGTTAAATAAAGGGTATTTAGTACTATTATTATCTTTTACCTCATCAATATAAGTAACCATATCTTTACGCCAAAAATCGGCTTTATTCATATAGAAATCTCTACTTTGTGAGTACTCAAAACTCTTAGTTTGGTCGGTAAACTCAGTATCATTACTCATAGCACCCTGATTAGTTAGCTGAGTATGTACTTTAGAATAACACTCATAAACTATGTAATGAGCTAACATAGGTTTAATAAAGCTTTCTAGTAGTGTTGAGTTATCAGCCGTTAAAGTAGCTCCCTCAATCTCACTTAATATCTCATTGTAAAAGTCTTTACCTAATACAGTTCTAACATATTTACGCTGACTTGTAATTATGTAGTTATCAAAGTATGTTTGATCAAAAGCTAAGTCATCAACCGCTAAATTCTTAACCTCTGTTGAGGTCATTATTTCAGTATTATAAGCCATTTATAGTATTATTAACTGTTTTCAATTTCGTTTATTTTCCTAGCAGCCCAACTTTTCATAGACTTACCGCCCCAAAGTAAATAGGATATAGTACCACAAGCTTTAGTATCGCTAGGGTCATAGTACTCCTCAGCTCTTGATAAGTAGCTATAAGTCCTTTTAATAACGCTAAGAGATAACCCTCTTTTATTTGCTATATCTTGAGCCCTTTGCTTACCTACATCAGTAGCGCATTTATTATTTACTTCATCATTTAACTTAATACCTCTTTTAGCATTGTTAACGGCTGAGTCAGGGTAATCCGCATAAGTTTGAGCGTAAACATCTTTATTAATAGAGTTAAATACATCTTTATCCTCCTCTTTATCTTCTGTAGTTTCTATATTAGCTACAGAGTTCTCATTAATAAATAAATCTCCTCTATTATCTTCTAAAGGATTCATACCTAACATACCTCTACCCTCGTTAATAGTTGTAACGGCATTAATATCTAATCCAGCTGAGTTACCTACTGGAGCTACATTTAAAATACTAATCTCAATGTTGTTCCATTTAGTATCTCTTTTGATAATTCTATTAATAGCTCTTAATATAGGGTCTTGATAATCAGGAATTACTACAGAGTTCATAAACTTGTCGTATTCATCTTTTATCTGTTGGTTACTTCCTAACTTTCCAGCAGTTTCTAAACCAGCTAAACTAGGTGTAATCCTATGAGCTACAATAATAGCTTTCTCTGATAGATTAGATAAAGTTAAAAACTCTCCCTCTCTTTCATTTTCTAACTGCTGTATTTTTGCCGCCTGTTCGGGTGAATCTAATAACTCAATTAATATCTTGTCATTCTTTCCCTCACCTACATAAGTATCTTTAATCTTATTAACGTATTCCTGTGCATTCATACCGTCAGGTACTTCACCAAACATCTGCATTAATACACTAGGAAAAAACCCGTTATCAAATTTATCAATATTGTATTTAGGTATTCTATATTCAATATCAATCCAATTTAAAGCACCTACATAATCAGGTAAACCGTAGTAATTAAACTCAGGGTATTTCCTCATTATATGTAATAAGTACTCGCTCTTTTGACTTCCATCGTAAAAAGTAAGATTACCATTTACAGGGTATTGACTACTAGGAGTATTATTATTTAAAATATCTCTCCAAAAGTTAGAAATGTAAGCCCGTTTTTTATCTTTTGACTTTCTTACTGTTGTAGCATCCTCACAATATAAGGCAGTGTAATCACCTACTTTTTTAACATGAGGGTAACAGTTACCAGTAATTACAAAAGACTGCATAAGCTCTTTAAACACATCTCTAAGCGTATCGCCCTCTGGATTTACTTCCATAAACCACTCTTGAAAGCCACTATCTAGCTCCTCAAAAGATTTATTCTCACCATCTACCTTAAATAAAAACTCTTTACCTAGTGCAAAAGTTATCTTTTGATTAATAATAGAGCTATGAGTACTTGAGCGTCTAGCTCTTTTAGCTAAATCATTTACATAGATATTATTAGAGTCTTGAAAAAATGGTATCCAATCTTGTAATATATCCTGATTAGGCTCTTTCTCTTTATCAATAATAGGAGTAGTAACTGGATCAGCTTTAGGCTTAACAGTAGAACCTTTTATCTTATTTAATTTCTTCTGTGTCATCTATTACTATTTCTAAAATGTAATCAAAACCGTTTTTGTTAAGCTTTTTTAAGTCCTTTTGAGTAGTGCTAGGTGTTAAATTAATTACACCAATATCTTTACCCATAATTTTTTTACCTAAAAATTCTTTTTTTATAGTAAATTTTTTCATATAAGATAAATATAATAAAAATAAAGTTATTATTTATAATGATTTTAAATAAGCGGTTAAATGTTTACTTAAATATTTATTTATTAATATTGTATAACGTTGGTTGTAATTAACTGGAAATTGAGGAACGAAAATTTATTGTAATTAAAACATGTTATGAAAAGTAAAATTATTTGGGAATACAAAAAAAAATGGTTCGGAACTCACGAAATGAACGAAAGGGATTTTGAAAACTACCTAAATGCAGAAGGAGGAGAGGGTTGGGAATTAGTTCAAATTATTGAAGGAAAATTAATAAATGAGCCAACGACTACTTGTAGTTATAATTTCATATTTAAGCGTGTGAAATAATTTTATTATTACATAACATTGAAATAATAAACTGCCCTTTAGGGTTGTTATTATAGAATGTTAAAAGCCGTTTTAATGGCTTTGTTTTTAACAACAAAAAAAAGGGTATAACAATCAAGTTATACCCCTTGTTACTCTCGTAACTATCCACACTATAAGCCAAAGTTTTTAAGAACCAAAAGAAACAGTACCACCACTGTTAGTATCAATTGTTCCAACAAATTCTCTTACTATTTGAGCTTGTTTACCAGCAAATGTAACAGTATAACCGTTTTGCCCTTGTAACTCACCCTCTAATACTTCGTTAGCGATTGCATCAACTGACGCATCTTTACCCATAATCTCATCAAAACCTAAAACAAAAGCTTTATTATCTGCTGTTTCTTTGTTATAAGTTTCAAAGATTACTACTAAACCACAAGATTCAACATACTCGTTAATTCCATAAGCTTTAGTCTTTTCCATTTTAGGACAAAATACCTCTAAAGTAGTTTCGTATGCTATAGATCCGTTCTCTCTTGAACCCTCACTAGAATAAGACTTACCCTCTAATTCTCCCTCAATTTCGTAAAATTTATCATCTGTGCTAGATAAAGTAACCGCTGTGTAAGCGTATTCTCCAGCAACTGTAGAAGCTGTAAAGCTAGTTATATCATCTTTATTGATAACATAAACTGACTTTATACCACCTCTTCTATTCTCATCAGCACAAGCTAATAGAATATCTGTTGTAATTTCTGCCATTTTATTTAAATATTATAAGTTAAAAAATACCCCCCACTAAGGAGGGGCTTTTATTTCTTAGAAGTAGAAAGAGATTAATTCTCCAAAAACAAACTGAGTACCCATTTTGTACTTAGCAATGATTTTTAGTAATTCATCATCATCGTCATTACTTCTGAATTTTAATTGAGCAGATGGGTCGTTAACATCAGTACCTAATACTAAGTTATCGTTAACAGTATAAACCATCATGTTAGCTCCAATATCAGCACCTAAACCACCTGAGTTAGGGTTAGCAGCATCAGCTAATTGAGTATCCCATCCTGTAATCTCAACAACTGGAATACCTCTAAAAGTCAAAGACTGACCCTCTTTTAACATAGCTAATCCTAATGCATTTCCTGTACCTAATTGCTCAAAAGTAGTCATTAAGTTATCTACGATTGTAGCAGTAACTCTAAAAGACTTAGAAGCATTTGGCATTTGTCTTAATACTTTAGACTGGTTTTCGTATGCAGACTTTAAAAGCTCATAAGCTCCATCAGCAACTAAAACTCCGTTAGTATCTTCTACGTTAGCGATTGCAGTCATTTCAACATACTGACCTAATTCAGCTGAATCAGTTACAAAGTGCTGGATAAGTCCATCAAATTGGTTATAATCAGCAGATGCAGCAGATGAAGCAGCAAACCATGCTAATCTTCCGTTATCATCAGAAATACCCTCAGCAACTCTCTTTCTAGCGATTTCACCAACTACAGTAGGCTCTAAATCATCGATAGCAGTACCAGCACCGTAAAACTCTTCAAAGATAGTACCGTAAAAAGCATCTCCACACTCCTCAAGGTTTACTTTTAACTTAGATACTTCTAAAGTTCTATCAGATACATCAGTAACACCACCAGTAGCAGAAAAACCACAAGTAGAGTACGAACGTACAATCTTAGTTAAAGTTGAGTTAAGGTACATATTAGCCTTAACTTTAATGTTTGGAATTACTCTAATTCCTTGTAAATCATCTGAACCCTCCTGTGGAGCGAATAAGATCTCTGTAAATTCCTTTCCGTTATACGTACTAGAAATTGATTGTGTAATAAAATTTGCCATTCTTTTTTAAATAATTTAGTTTCTAGTGCATTGATTTTAATACGTTGATGATTGCACTACCCAACTCATCTACGATAACTTCCTTTTTGATTTCCTCAGTAACATCAGCCTTAGCCTCTGATACATCTCTACTAGCTTTAACTTTCTCTACTTCTTTTTTAGCTAATTCTACCTCATCGGCTTTAGCTAAAACTTCAGCTTTCTCAGCTTCTAGCTTTGCTTCTAGTTCTAACTTTTCAGCTTTAACTAGTTCTAACTCTTCTGATAATTCAGCTTTAATACTAGCCGACAATTCAGCTTTTAAAGCGTCAATATCAAGAGCGTCTTTTGGCTCTGCAACCTCTTTAGATACTTCTTTAGCACCCTCATTAGAGATTAGAGCTTTTAACTTGTCTAAAATAGACTCATTTTTCTCTGACATATTC
>Ga0233412_10001054_pt1 | contig 15126 bp, 3 predicted proteins | sample Na_anoxic_4_MG_FD_180667 | JGI IMG/M metagenome (GOLD analysis project Ga0233412, IMG submission 180667) | Seawater microbial communities from Saanich Inlet, British Columbia, Canada - Na_anoxic_4_MG | ecosystem: Environmental > Aquatic > Marine > Inlet | place: Canada: British Columbia...
GTTTGTTTTACTCTTTCTATTCGTATTCGTATTTCCGTCTGTACAGCTGGCAGTAGCTTTGGGGTAATAATTAAGTAGAGAAATATCATCTGTTGAAATTGAGTTGATCAAATATTCACCAGCGTTATTCGCGCAATTGTTACAGTTGCTTCCCTCTGGGGTTGATACAAATCCGTCGGTCGTTGTACTCCCGTCGATGTTTGTTTTTTTGTAGTTCGAGCCAGTGCACACTTGGCTCGAGCCTTGGCACTTTGCGCGGCATCTGATGCTACTATCTATGCTTGGGTACGGTTCACATTCTAGATAAAAAGCTTTCCATTCTAATATTTCGATGGTTAAATCAGCAGTTATGATTGGAACCGGCAGTTGAATACTAATTGTACTATCGTGATCTCCTTCCTCATACCATTCCAAATCCCTGAAATTGTTGCCAAATGCAAATGTGTGTTCAACGCCGTTTACCTTCACTCTGTAGGGCCAAAACAAGGCTTGGTAGCGTAATAATTCGAAAGAAGCAGTGCTTTCCGTTCCATGCGTTGGGTCCGCCTCGCCTTCTCCGCCCCACCAGTAATACAATCCTATCAGGTCGATGTAGTTACCACTTGAATAGTAGCAATGATCGCAATCGTTACACGAACAATCGGTCTGGGTATACCATTGCCCTAAGTCCTGTCTCCAACCGTAGCAGGCATTGCCCCCACATTGCTTGTTACTATTATAGTTCCAGCAGTGATTCGGATTTGAACCCCCACCTGCCAACGATGGGTTCTGATCTAAACCGTCGCAGTTTTGTTTGTACTGTGAACTTCCCAAATTTGCGTCTGGTACGGAGTACCTGTATTGCCGAAAATCTTTGTGCACTCCGTTTCCAACTTTTAATTCGATGTGAGTGATTTTGCGAACTTGTCCAAAATCGTGTCCCGTCGTTGTAGCACCAATGGGGATGTCAAATGCTTCGGAGCCGCCAGCAGTAAACCCTGTCCCTCCGTTCCCAAGGCTTGGGAGACCCTCTGAAGAAAGCATGGGGGCTATTCGCATGATATCCCCAAAGGAATCGTCATCGCTTACCTCGTACTTAGTAAATGCACCAGCGTGACTGCTAGGGGCATAGTCGGCCACTCTATACCCACCTGCCCCAATCCCTGTCTGGCTGTCGTGAGTGATCGTTTTCGAACCGAAGTGGCATGGAATTTCGATGTTTTCAAGGGTGTTTTCAAAGATAAATTCGCTGTCTGTTCCAGCACCAGAGCTGGTGATTTGCAAGCCTTCCCTCCAATTTGCAAAATAGCACCTGTTGTCTTTGTAACTTATGTACCGACAAGCCGCCTCCCCCAACCCAGCTTGTAATCTACACAAGTTAACACACTCTTTTTGGCTGTAAAAATCTCCTACATAATGGTAATGCAATCCTGTGCAATTGTATGGGCCTACGTATCTGAGGTCGGTGTTGTAAACATCCCAGTCAAAGAACCACTCTTCCGGGACCTTTGGATCCTCATCATCCGTACCGTATAAATTTCCCCCGACTACCTTGTACGCCGATTGGAAGCTTGCATCGTTTCCGCATGTTGGCTTGGTTCCGGTGCTGTCATCGGAGAAAACGTTGCAATGGCCGCCCCCATACGATATTGCAGTGACAAAGGACAAGTCTCCATTTGCTTGGTCGTTGACGTAATCAATGCAATCCTGTAACGAGTGCAAACCATTCCGGTTAAACATGTCACCTTCGTAGTACGTTTGTGATGTCGATATTTGTTTGTATTGCGTCACGGAATTTTGCTGGTATAGGCATGGCTGCGTTTCTTCTTCCCAAGTTATGCTTGTTTTAACAGAGATACTACCTACCGGCACTTGCAAGCAAAAGCTGTTTTCTTGACCCTGTGCAAAACTGTTTCTCCCACACTCTTTTCTTTCAGTCGCTCCTTGCGAATTTGTGTCCACGAGGTCTTCAAATGTATTGTCTTGCAATGGGCCCGAAGACGTTTCTCTTAGGGTTTGAAAAACTGGAAATCCTACATTATCGGTTCGAAAACCCTGTCCCGCTGGCTTACATCTTGTTGTACCAGTTTCATCGCTGTATCTACCCGCGCTGCAAGCTTTGCAGTTGCTCTGGCCCAATTCATCCTGAAACCTTCCTTGTTCACATGCTAGACAGGATACTATTTTAGCAGCCGGGTTGTTGTCGTATGTGCCCGCTTCGCACTGTCTACAGATACTGCTTTCCCCCTCTGCCGTGTAAAGCCCAGCTGGACACGTTAAGCAGTCCGTAGAGCCGGTGTCCCATTCTCTCTTTCCAACCACACGCAAAAACCCGCTGGTGGAGGGGTCAAACGCCGCCGGGCTTGTTCCTTGCATACAGACGGACATTGAAGTTGTGGTCTCTCCCGAAAAGATTGTTTCGATGCCATTGTTGGTGTACTGGGTGTAAACGTGGCACACCCCTCCAGATTCTTCAAAGTAAAACAATGGTGCCTCCAATGTGCTCGCTGCCTGCTCACATTCGCTCAAGCTAGTGTTGGTATAAACTTTTGCATCGCAGGTGTATGAACCAGAGAATGGAAAGAGTTGATAACTCGCCGATCTTTGTATTTTGTAAATGTTGCTCTCCGGTGCACTGGAGGTTGTTTTCTTAGGAGTGCAGGATTCGAATTTTCTGCACTGTAAGGTCGTGTTCCAACTCATAAAATGACAGGACCCAGTAAGTGCACATTGGTCTTGGCACTCTTGTTTGGAATCCTTTGGTTCTACCTTAAAATAGCTCTGATAGCCTGTCGAAATGTACCGGCTATACTGAGACTTAAGGTAAATGGGCGATTGTGCTGTAAAAATTCTTGTGTTTACGTCTTGTTCAGAGCCAGAGAAGGTGTAGCCGACGCACTCTGGTAGCTGATTGCATTTGTCAATAGCTTCTTGTACTGAAATAGCTGTGCCGATTGTACCTTCCTCTGTCACCCTAGTATTCAGTTTGTGAATGTACGTTTCAGGTTGAGTGTTAATCGGGCTTTCTGTACATTCGTAATGACTTGGTGCAAACAGGGTCGCTTCTTTTCTTAAAGCATATGACGTACTGTCTTTAGCACTGCTTGTGTAGGCTGCTCTACGATAGGATTGCCACCCACCTTCTGTAAAATCAATTTCGTCACATTTTCGAAAAATCTTGCAATTGCCTGTTTTGTAAGAAGCGTAATTACAGCTAGGATTTTGTCTACACATTTCTAGGCACGCGTCAACGGTCTCTATGCCAGTGTTTGATGCTAACAGAGCTACATCCAACATGGTTTTGTCATACGGGGCAGCTGTATTCCTATGCTCTCCCAAAGTTTCCCCCGAAGTACACAAGTATGGCATAAAGGCGTGAAACGAGTTTGTGTTTATTTTACGACTAACGCCACCTCTTTCACAATCTTTGCATTGATTTTGTCCACTTTGATCTTGGTACGTACCTGCTTCACAAGACAGACACTCTTCTGAACCTTCAACGGGTGCATATTTTCCTGCTGCACATAGAACGCAATCTTCTATGCTGTCGTGGTTGGAACTCTGTATGGCCCTTAAACTAGTAAAAATTGGACTGTAACCTTTGATATACTGGCCTAGTTCATCTTTCTCTGAAATACCGTGTACGCCAGAATAATCGTACCGTTTGTCAGGGTACATTAATGCCCCTCGGTAATTCTTTCCAGTATACTGAAGCATTTCAGAAGCTTGGTTGGATTCGTAGTTGCTCGCTGCCGTACTTCCTACAGGGCAGTTTTCGCATGCCCCATTGACTTCATATTTCCCTGCCGCGCATATTTTACAGTTCCGTTTACCAAATTCATCCTGATAGGTCCCCGGCCCGCAATGATGGCAATGATCTTCGCCACTCCCGAAGTTAAACGTATTAGCAGGACAGAGCTTACAGGAAGCTAACCCCGGCTCGTCCGCGTATGTTCCTTGTGGACAAGGCAAACAATTGCTCGCCGCTCTGTTGTTATGCTTTCCCTTAGGACACTTTCTGCAATAATTCGAGCCTTCTTTGCTGTCCATAACAGACATCAACCAACAGCTGGCAGAGTTCATCCCCAGCCTTTGGTCTAACCGAAAGCTTGAAAACCCTGCTCTGTCTGCCGTTGGGCTTTCCTCTGGAAGACACAGACCAAGGCACTCATTGGATTGAAAATAAGCACAGTTGTCGCCTGTTTTTGTAAAATGAAACTCGAAAACTCTAGCAGAGAAAGTACGGTTCATAGCTTCGTAGTACGTAAAGGCAGCGATCGCACACGCGTCTAAGGTTGGTTGCCTCTCTGAGACACGATCTGCTTCAGCGCCAAGCATTTGTATGGGCTTCGAGAAGAGTTTTTCGTAATTGTGATCGTCAACTATACCATTACAGGAAGATCTGTAGTCAGCATCTAAAAGCTGCTCGTTCCCTAGGTACCGAGCTGTCGTTTGGTTGGTAATGTGACTCAAGCACTCTTCCCTGCTCTGTACTACGATCTTTCTTTCCCCCGCGACGTCTGTTCGCCAGCTCAAAAAGTTTTCAGACTGTTTGCACGTGTCTTCAGGAACATTGAACGTGTAACTCCCTTGCTGGTTTCTATCCCAAGAGTAGGCCATCAACGGCGCCTGTGGGTACTCCAAGGGATTGCAATCTTGTTCCCTTAGTTCGTGCCGGATCACATCGTCGTACCGTTCCCACAATGGGCTAGACTTTATTGATTTTGAATTTTTTCCAGTCAAAAGTGACCCGTACGTGAGGCAATGTTCCCTTTCAATGTCTTCCTCTTTGGTTTCCACGTAAGAGTCTACGTAGTAATACTGAAATGTGGACGAAGAGGCGTTTGCATCTGTTTCTGAAATTACAAGTGCATTACGCAACAGTGAGATTCTACATTGACCAGTGCTACTGTTATATAGAAAAGCATCTAACCTTGGCGAGCGGGCGTCATTTAAAAACAGATGTTTGCAATGGAGCAGCGTTGGTACAACCGCTAATAATTCCGTGTTCTCGTATGGGTGTACCACATTGGATTCTTTAATGAAATCTATCTGGCTCCAAGCAGAGGCATTGGCACGACAAATAAACTCAGCAGAAGTTCGAATAAAAACATAGATGCTGCTTCCTGATGGTTCCCCAAAACTTTGGAAGTAATCTATCGTTGTTTGGTTGGGGAGAGGATGTAGATGGCAGTTTTGCCCTTCAATAACATACGCCATACACCCTGCTGTTTGTGTACACACGGTTTCGCAGTCGTCTCTTACCGTCGATAGCAACCAGTTGCTGACGTGTACAGCTGGTGTATAGCTCAATATCGCATCCTCGACTGGGAACGTGTTCACTGACAGCGAGTATGGCCCCTCATACAGTCCAGAACTAAGGTAAGCTTGGCCAGTCTGGCCTTGTATAGGAAGTGTCTGAAATGGATCCATATACACTTTGCACCCTTTTGTAGTCTCGTCATAGGTCACAGTGTACTCCTTCTCTGTCATTGCAAGGCACTCTTGCAAGGTAGACATAGAGCCAATGCTGGTCACATTAAAATTTTTCAATGCTTCAAAAACCCTGTCTTGATCATGTATGGAATTACTGTGCATTACGTCGTATTTGAAGCTATCATTGAATGAATGTTTTGAGTACGTAAGGTTCCGTTCTGGGTTGACCTTACCTCGAAAACACTTCCAACGAGATAGGAGCTCGTCCGTTGCAAGATCGTATGTGCTTTGTACACTGTATTCACTGTTTTGGGCACCATAATTGTATTTACACTCCCCTATTGTGGTAGCAAAGGGGTTGTCTGAAGTGTCAAAGATTCCATCGTACCGGTCTAATCTATACGTCTCTCCGTTGCTGTACTGCTCTAATTGTTTTCCTTCGCTTGAAACCCAACAATCGCCAGCGCTGTTGTTGCTAAAGAAAGAACAGTTTGAAATAGCATAACACTCAGCTTCACAGTCCCCTGTCACTACTTGGTTGGCATCGCTTAAAATTGCAAAGGCCACCAGTGTAATGGTGAACGTGTTGACTGTCTTTGACCGGCTGTTAAAGACATCCGAGCCGGCAAGAACAAGTGGTTTTTCCTGACACTTTCCTACTTCTTTTACCCGTCTATAGAAAATGGATTCTTTTCTGGCCAAACCTCTAAAGCTTTCTTTTCCGCAACAATACGCACTAGCACCTGTAGAAAAATCGGTGCAGTTTGTTTGTTCTTTGTAATGGAAGCACTCGTCTTGAACCGACTCCAACAAATTCTCTGAACAAAGTTCTTTTTCTATGCTGTGGCAAAAGTCTATTGCACTCGAACGCTTTGTGCTGATTAATTCGTACCGGATGGCTTCTTTTACTGAGCAGTCCTCTGCCCACCCCGGATAGCACTCGTGGATAGAACTTTCAGTGGGCTCAGTCCTCGTTATATAAAAACCTCTCATTCCCTTGTTGTTTTCTTCACAAATTCCAATGCAAGAATCTTTGTTGTTGCACTGGGTAATCGCCCCGTACAGGTTCGTATACTGAATCGGACGATAAGTGGTAGACTGGTTTTCTGCGTGTTTCCATCTGCAATCGGACCGGTTGCTCCCAATGACGTCCTTATAAATCAAGCAGTTATCTCCAGAGATAGCATAGCCAAAGCCTTTGTCGTTCTCTTGGCATGTTGTGTTCCCCAAACTGATTTTGGTGTAACAATCCTCACCATACAAAATTTTATTTTCTGTAATGTAGTCTAACCTCTCTCCAACAACACCACACGTTTGTCTTAGTTCTTTTTGGTATCCATTCAGATAATTTTGCTGGTACCCAAGGACGCCACTGCTCGAGTTGGTTTCAATGTCAGCGTTTCGCTGCCACGATTTTGAATTGCTGTCTAGTAGCTGGCACTCTCTTTCCAAAACCATGTTCGTAGTTGTTTCTACGTTTCTAGTCCATGTGCCTTTGCATGCTTCTTGTTTAGTCGTTCTCAGCACTGTCCCGTAGGGGGCAAAATTGGTAGACCCTTCTCTGTCATTACACCACTGTTCCGTACGCTCTTCTGTTACAATTGGTGCGTAGGCACTCGACTGAGCGGTGTCTGCTTCTTCCAGCAAATAGAGAACCTTTTGTTGTCCCCTCAAGGATTGTTCCAATGGAAAGACTGTAAAATTGGTTGTATTATAGAAAGTTTTGCAATTTCCCAGCGTACCATTCCCATAGCTTAGCCCTGGTTTATTTTTGTACAAAAAACAGTCCCTAGATCCCGAATCGTAAGCAGCTGCCCCTTTGATTTCAATGTACATTGCCGTGGCTTCAATTAGGGTACTGTTCTCAAGTGGAAAGAACTGGTTGTAGAAAAAGCATGTAGGTGTGCTATAGACTGACATTGCACATTCTGTGTCGTCTACACAAGCCTGTAGACACTCTTCTCGAGTAGCCATCCGTTGGTGTCTGGCGTGTTTTCGATCCCGGTAATTCAGATCGTTCCGTAGCCAGTGTTTGTGTCTTGTATACAACGGATCAGTTGGAAGCAATTCCACGCTCACCGTCGAATGGTTCAGGTCATAAAAGGAGATGTCGTCGTAGTAGACAAACTCGCAATTGTTACGAACGCACGCCTCTTTGGCTGTCACCAGAGAATCGTATGCAGTCATGTTTTGAACAGCAAATCTTAGCCCATGTTCCTCTAACCCAAAGGGAATTTGTTTAAAGTCTTTTAAGGCTGTGGTGTTGTGTAGACAGGAAGAAATGCTTTGTATACTGCTTTCGGTATTTTCATTTCTGGTAAAATTTTCAACTTTCTCTGGTAGTACAAGAAACGTTGAATGAACCCCTTCCTGTGTTTCGCATGGGCCTCTTTCCTTTGCTAAGTAGCATTTACTTTCACTCTTTACAAAACTAATAGCTTTGTAGTGATGATTTTCTCCATACTCTTGGCATGCCGTAAAGGATTCAATTTCAATTTCTAATTCGTGGTTTAGGTAGAAACATTCTGTTTCGTGGTAATCAAACGTCGTTTCAAAGTGTTCAAAATAGACTCGGCAGAATTGCATTTCCTCGACGCCCGCTCTTTTCGCACTTTCAAATTTATAACGATTGTAATACATTTGGGTTGCAGTCACGACACAGCCAGCTACTTTGTAAGGAGAATAAATTTCACCTAGCCAAGTATGACTGCTGTATTCAGTCCTCTTTGCTGTGCACTCCTCCATTGTTAAGTGGTGCCCCCTCTTGCATTGGTCTGATTCGTTTAAGCCCACTATATCGTAATACAAAGCGTCATACGACCGACCTGTTGTTTCTTTCCTCCACTCCGACCTGTTATAAACTGGGTCGTAAACATTGAAGGACGTATTGACCAATTGATCGTTCACAATTTCATTTGTACAGTGCGAGAAGAAATAGCTTTCAAAGGAGTGTCGTGGTTCACAAACAGTCGTATCGGTAGTAATGACACAATGCCTCATTCCAGAGTCCATACAGCAAGCTGCTGGAGCGTAGAATTGGTCTTCAGGACTGTCTGAGTTTAAACAAATTTGATTGTCAACTGCACAATCAAATTGCTGACTTGAGCATAAATCCCAGCTGTTAGAGCCCTCCTCGTTCAACCGTTGACAATGGCCCCTTGCATCTTCTACATGTGCAAAATGTCGAGGTGTGATATAAATGTACTCGTACCCAATCTTTTGGAACGAATATCCAATCGCATTGAAGTAAATGGCGGTATCTCTGCACTCCCTTAGGCTAGAAATATTTAACTGAAAACTTGAGTTGCTCGTGTACAAACAGTTTACAGGTTCGGCTTGCCAAGCCTTTTGTTCTTTGATTAAGAAATGCGGTTCACTCGAAGTACCGATGGTCCTGTAGGTATAATCGTATGGAATCCAATCCAATCGGTGCTGAACGCATTGCGCATCCTTCCTATTTACAGTGGTGTCGTTATTCCGTTGCCAACGGCTCTGGTAGATTGGCAAACTGTAGTATTGCTGTGGGTTGTCGGAGCAGAGCACAGGTGACGAAGAGACAATCGTTTCAAGAGCCCAGTTAAAAGTTTCGTTGCTCCTTTTAAAGCAGACGGTTCCGTTGGTATGCCCGCTGTATCCCCATGCATGCGATCTAAATTCATCTCCGTGTACATACAACAAGTTTGCCGGACCAATTTCTTTTGCTGCTATAAGAAAACACTCCAATGCCTCTGATACACGCACTTGATGTGGTGTGCTACAAATTCGGTAACCACTTCGGTTTGCGCTTGGTTCAACTATCTTTTCAACAGGAAAGTAGACTTCAGTGTCCTGTTGTATTCCTACACAGGAGATGTGGTTCCTACACCATTCTTTAACAGAGTGCAGTGATGTAAAGTTGATTGGCATTTGTTCTCCCCCCACTTTATTTTTGTAATAAAATGTCAGTTCGTGGTCGTTGAAAACCTGTTTATTCTGTCCTTGTTCACCGATTACTAACGGCTCCGAAAAGCCCCAAACTTCTGTTGTTTGCTGGCAGTCCTCTTCTTTCACATTGTACTCTAATGCATATTCAGCGGGCAGCCATGTAAAGTTAGTGAAGGGTAAAAATGTCTCTGTACAGTCTGCTTCTTCGCTCTCTTGCAATTCACCCGTAGCGCTTCTACAGACACCATATTTGTTTCGTTGTGCACTACAATCCGCGTACCTTTTATTTTCTACCCTGTCGTGAATTGTGAGGGCATTGTCAAGGTTATACCAAGAACAGGAATCGCCCTCAACCGTCAGATAGGTAATGTTTTCAAGTGAACCAGCGTAGGGCTCGTACTGGAGTTTTTCAGCAAGTCCCCTGCCCTCTCCAGAGTATGAATAAGTAGGGTGCCCATCCAAAGCTAAATGATATCGTTCGTCTAAACTCGTGCCACACTCCGATCTGAGTTTTTGCTCTTCTACAAAGTCAGGATAAGCCTCCCATGTCTTTTTCGTTGCCCGACCTCTGCCATTTATCATTTGTAGTATGACAGAGTAGCCATCAAAGCGTGTTCCAATGTTCTGTGACAAGCCTATTTGGTGCACCGTCTCTTTTAATAGGCGACCTGAAAAAATCATAACCTCGTCGATCTCCCCGGAAATTGGTCCAATGGTTAGGATACGGAAAGATGCCTCTGTAATTCGATACTGCACCGTTGTCTTCAACACAAAGGCCCCTGTTTGGCCAGTGGTGTCCTGTGCCGTTTTACAGAGCCCCCCTTGTACCGTAAAAAATCGGTGGCTGTAGTTTAGAGCTTTTTCAAAGCAGTCTCTTTTTGAAAAACCCGCGTACGCCCCAACTATGTCCCCTAATTCGTTCTTACGCTGGCGCACTACATTATGCTGTACGGGATTTGAGAGGACAAAATTTGCCTCTTCAAAAAAATCCAACGTAGTGTTCTGGTAGACGTCCACTTCTTCTTCTCCGGTCACAACTATCGATCGTGTTCCAAAGCCATCGTAAACAAAAGCAACATGTGTCCACATGTTAGTGTCTGTATGCAGTCTTGAGTCATGATTATCATCTAAGGAAAAACCAAAGTCGGCGGTCGGTTTCCCATTGTTATCGACTTGAAAAACTACCACTTGGCCCGGTTTGCTTGCTCCTAACAGTTTTAGGACTGTACCGTGCCCTTTAATCCATGCCGTTATAGTAAAGGCAGGTTCCTTAGAAGCAAACGACCGTTCTGTCCCAAAAGGACGATCAAGAGTTCGCACGGTCTCCGACGAACCACTGTTTAGAATTTCTAAACCTGTGTAGTAAGGCAGAGAGAGTTTTTGTTGTTCAGTCAGGGCAATTTCTGTTTCGTTTTCAACCCCGACTGCATCGTCTCGACTGTTTTCATCCCAGCGCGTCTGGTCAACGTTAAACTGAAAGCTCGGAAAGATGCTGTCTCCCATGTTCTTGCACTCGTCTTCTTTAACGTACTCCTCCGTAAAATTTTTAAGACCAGTAACCTGAAACGACACAACTCGTTCCTTTGCATTCCCCTTGCACTCTTCTCTGGTTACATTTTCTTTTGTCGTCTGCTCGTTGTTAGGAGTAAACGTAGTCTCAAGCAAACGGTGGTCTTCCTGACCCTTGTAGTTGTTTGTGGTGCAATATTCTTCCCTCACGGTTTCTTTTCCAGCATGTGTGCTCGGCACCCTTGTTGTCGGATATTGTCTAAATTCTAGGCGCTTTTTAAACGTATGGTTTCTACACTCTCCGTCTAGGATATCCAAGTTGCCCCAAGGCGATATTTCAGAAAGGCCGCCCGAATTCGCTTGTGCGTAGGTTGAAATAAGAAAAGAAACAGCTTCTCTGTCTGGCCCGTCCACACAATCCTCTGCCGTGACATGCTTTACCAAGGCAGCTTCGCCCGCGACGTTGCTTTCGTTTAAGAGAAAATAATCAGAAGTTTCAAAAACGATTTCCTCTGTTTTGAGCCTTACTGTCAATTGAAGGTAATAGGATCCATTCAAAACTGAGTTATGGTTTGGAAAACTTTCCAAGATGTGTTGTATTTTTTCGCTTGTCTCTACAGGAGCTTGTGTGCTTACAAGTACGTCATTTTCGTATACTAGTTTTGCAAGAAACGAGTTCTCCTCCTTGGTTGCCAGACGCAACGCTTCTGCTCTGCTTTCTAAACTTGTACCAAGCTCCCTATCTTTAAATACAAAACGCCCTATTCTAGCGCCATAGCAGGGCAGGAAATAGAAGAAGAGCAAATTTATACAAATACTTGCTCTTGTCATAATGCGCTGGTAGAATAGATTAAGATCATATATACAGCCATAGTTTTTGTTTTTATTTACTATAAACGTTAGGTAAACATATACGTAAGACTAACTGCAAGATGAAAATTGATCTAAGAAAAATTAAGGCCGGACACGTTGTAGGTGGTAAAACTATGGAACTAATCACTGAAACACGACCAAAAAATACAGGAAACATGAAACAATTCCAAGAAAAAGTGTTCATAGTTTCAGTTGAACATGTAATACAATACAGAGACGAAGGAAAAATTGTCACAAGAGGACTTAAAGGACCTCTAGAAGATTCTGAGGATATTATTGAAAGAGTTCATTATCTAGATCAACGTGGTATGCTTCGTTCTGTCGAAAGAGAATTACAACGCCAAATTGCTGGGATAGGGGAGGTGACTGCAAGTTTTTATTTAAACAAATACATGCCCCTATCCGGGATTGCACCTTCGGAAGAAATACCTGTGTCAGGTTACTACCTTGTTGAACACGAAGATTTCAATAAGTATCTAGGTCTTGAGAAATCTGAAATAAAATACTAAAGTAAAAAATTATATGGTTGTAGTAAGAATGTCTAAAAAATCAATTTCTTCCTCTTCTTCTTCGTATATGTCCGTGATCGTTATTTCAAAATTTTTCTCTTCCTCTGGAAAAATGTAGGGCAAGAGGCTGGTCAGGATCAACCAATTTCTGGTCGTTTTGTGCTCTTGTAGTATGTCATAGCACGATTTTTCAAAGAGGGACTTCTCCGGTAGGTCTTGGAAGATAGCCTTGCTTATCTGCAAGTACGAATCGTCCCGCAAATCAAAGACCTTCTTCCTTCGATTTCTTTCTTTGTCATTGGCCGCCCGTCTAAGAAGCGTACACAAAAAGAACAATGCAATGGGGTTGTTGTTTTCCATTGTAAAGTAGAATAAAATTCGGTAAATTGCTTGCCTTCTCTTCCCTCGAAACGTGTAGATCTTTTTCGTTATCAAAGAGAAGTAAGCGTTGTCGTGTAAGATGTCTTGGTTCATGCTATCTATTGTTTTAACCATAAACAAGATTTCTTTTGGTAGCCGCAGTTTTGCTCGCGAGTTGGCGAAAAGTTGGCTTTGAAACAAATGCGCATGGAAGACATCGAGCTGGCCCAGCCAGTTCCTGTAAGGAAAGGTAAAACACGGGACGTCCTGATCGTGATCTTCTCGTTGGCGAACGAAAGAGACATCTGAATTGTTTAGCATACTGACAGTTTTTCTACAGAAGCAGCAATTTGAACTAGTTTTGAACCACATTCGAGCGCATGGCACACACATTTTCTTGCATTCACAAGAATCCATTTCAGCCATTGGGACCTTCTCCTCGCCTGTGCAGCCTTTCACGCCATTTATAACACAGAAATCGAGGACTGGCTCTTTTTTTGCACTTCTTGGCAATCGCTTTCGTTTTTTTTGCTTGCTAGCCATGCTGGCGGTGCTAGTCTCTCTCTGTCGTCTTCTCGGTCTATTCATTTACAAGTTATAATTAAGAGAGAGCACGGATATAGGCAAACGTATAAATAAAATAAAAATCTTAAGAAATAATTACATTTTTAGAGGCAGAGGTTTTTTTTTATCTTTCTCCTGATCGCTTGTACGAAACACTAATTCTCGACGTACTGGCTGGTCGTCGTCGTCGTCGTCGTCGTCTTCTCTTCTTGGTCTTCGTGGCCTTGCTGGTGCCCTCGCGCCTCGCCTTGCCCTTGTAGCCTCAGTGTTTTGACCTTCTGGTGTTTGTGGACGTTCTCTTGGCATGTTTTTTAGGCCTTGGTGGTATTGATAAGTGCGCGTGACTGATTATATACGCTTAAAAATTATATCAATCTCCAATAATTCCTCTGAAATCCTGATGACTGTTAACGGTCATCAACTCAAGTGCATGCTGCAAGCGCTGGATATCTTCCTGTTGTCTCGTGCTCTTCAACTTTATATTCTCAATTTCCTGACGCTCGCTCACAGTAAGCCTGTTTCTGCTGTTTATTTCCTGAGAGACTCGAAGGCGTTGATTCTCGCTCTCTAGGCGCTCAATGGTCCCTTCGTACGAACAGTTTCGCATCGTTATGTTGGCAATAGTTTCTTTTAATTCAAAAATTTGGCTTTCTAAAGAACTTTTTTGCTGACGAAACGAACTCTCTAGTTCGTGCTTCTGTTGGCTATGATTGTGTATTATGTCTTGCACCCCTTCCTCGTTTGTCCTCTTCATTCTACCAATCTCAAGGGCATGCGAATTTAAGAAATCTTTCAAACGAACTTGTTCCTGCAATACAGCATTTTTCTGTACTTGTAAATTTTCAACAGCTGTATCCTCGTTTTTCTGTCTCTGCTGCAATTCTTCGTTCAACTGGAGTTGACGCCTCTTTAGTTCTTCAACTGTTTTCTTCAACTGTACGTTCTCTTGCGAATGTTTTTGAGACTCAATAATAAGAGTTTTATTTTCTTCTTTGAGCACTAGCGTGGTATCGTCCGCATTTCTCACTGTTTCCTGCAATTTCTCTAAACTAGTTTCTAACTCTCCTTTGTCTGTTTCTAACAAAGCTTTGTCGCTCCGTAAACTTACTATTTCGGCTTCTAAGACCACCAATTGCGACTTAAGGAATTTACCCTTTGGTTCTGTCTCACTTAATTTTGGGGACACCACTGGGGACACTATAGGAGACGGCACGGAGGAAGGGCATTTTATTTCTTCCTTAATCTCCGCCATTCTACAAAAAATGGTCTATGGTTTCTGTATTACTAAGATATATATAGATAATAATTTAACTCCTCGAAACCGCATACGCCAAGTAAAGCAGAGAGACGAACAGGTGAAACACAAACAAGATGGCGTGTCTTATTACCTCTAAAGCCCAGCGCAAGATTGGTGAAATAGTCATAAACAAGAGAACGACAAGGAAGACTTCTGCAACTGGCACAAATATCGTAAAATAAAAACAGTCCCAATCCAGACCCAATACTGGGGCTTGATTGATTGCTTGTTCCAACAATACATTCAACCCCTCCACGTCTTTTAAAAATGTAAACGGGAAAAGAGAAAGCGTCCCAAAGAAGGCTAATGTCTCTGGAGAAAAGGCACGAACCAAAAACAATGGGTGCCAGAACAGTCCTAGGTTTTCCATTCCAGAGGCTTGTTTGTAACACGAATAGTATGTCGGTGTATCGGACGCATCGCAGCTGTAACACGTCTGTTGCGTGCACTCTTTGCTTAAAAAAGGAAACCATTTGCAACTACAGCTTACAAACAGAGTCTCTTCAAAGTAGTCTAACAAATCCCTTAGCAAGTAAAGGGGCATTTGCGGGATGCAGAACACGTTGTACTGGTAGACTACGACAGCATACGCCAGTGGTGCAAGAATCGAGATGCCCAAGTAAACAGAGACTTTTAGATAAAACGGCACGTCAGCTACAAAGAACAAGAACACCT